>Ga0179593_1352545_pt1 | contig 34523 bp, 36 predicted proteins | sample CZODoug2_1_08_16_FD_185931 | JGI IMG/M metagenome (GOLD analysis project Ga0179593, IMG submission 185931) | Vadose zone soil fungal communities from Angelo Coast Range Reserve, California, USA - CZODoug2_1_08_16fungal (PacBio error correction) | ecosystem: Environmental > Terrestrial > Soil >... | reverse complement strand
CCCCCCCCCCCACCCCCCCCCGCCATACCCCCCACCCCCGATAATCGGCGTTACCCCGCGCTCCCCCCCTGCCCCTGAATCATTCCACGCCGATCCAGTTTGATTCCCTGCTCCATTCCCCCTTAACCTAGTTTAGCTTCAGAGGAACTAGCTCTCACCCTTGCTCCCCCCGGAGTTCGAATTTAAGAACGCTATCCCTATTCCTCGGGCGGAATCGAAGGCTTGCCCAGGCATCCTTCGACCCCCGATTCCAGCACCCTGTCTTCCCTTTCGCGCACCCCCCCCATCCCCGGTCTAGGAGGCTGCTAGGTTTAGTGTTCTTTTCAGGCCCCTCGTTCGGTGCCATTTGGCGTTTTACTCCTTTTGGAGACAAATGACGCCGGCACCCCCCCATCTCGCGGACCCCGCTTTAGGACTTGGCCCTTGAATGCCCCTTGCAAGTGAACGGCATTGCCGGCTCTACGATCTCCTACGTGGTCGGGACCAGCAATTACTTTCTTTTCTTTGACCCTTCGACTTATGCGGGACCTGGAGCTTGATTCCTGATCTCCTCTTGTTGAGAGTTTCTCCCACTCGGTGCACGGTGCAGCCCTCTTTCCAACATCCTTTATCCTTTCCCTTCCCTCCCCCCGACTTCCCTTCCCAAAGACATCCCCTATTTTATCGTGTCTCTGTCCATTTTTTCTTCTCCCCTTCTTTTTTACAACGACCCGAGTGCTTCCCCTATTTTCCCCCGCAAGGTAGAGGGGAATTCGACGCTCTTCTATGCACCGCCTGGATTTTCCTAATAGACCTCTTTTTATCCGTATACTCTCCGATGCCCCCTCAGTTTTTCTGAGAATTCTCCTAGCAATTGCAGACTATCGCCGGCAGTTCCTCGTATTCGGAGAAAAGCTCCCCAATCCGATCCCCCTCTGGTGGCATCCGGTCTTCAGCGAAGGCTGGAGAGCTTGCATCTCCTATTGTTGAGAGTGCGTTTGACGCTTCACGTCTCTTCCTAGCAGCGATAAGTACAAGCTCATTGAGCTTTGCGGGTCATTCTTTTTTTTATTATACTTCTTCTCAGTCCCGAATTTGTTTCCTTTTTGGGGTTTCTCTATTTTTCCTGGACCTTTGCCTAGCAGGTGGCCTTTTGCTCCTCGGTCGGGCGCTAGGTCTCCATTTTCATTCTTTTACAAATAGATGAGGTGTAGACGTCTTCCCTTTAGACCTGATTTCTTCCTCCGAAACTTGGACCATCGAGTTTTTTTTACTTGTCTCAGACCCAGATTGAAGTCACCCTCCTTTCTCTTTCTTTGACTTTTTCCAACCAATGTTTTTCCGGAACCACCTTTCTTTCACAAGATCCTGCATAGATGGTCTATCTCTTCTTGCCTTCTGGGGAATTTCCTACGTCATCGGGAAAGAGGGGAGGTCCTAAGCCACGGGGTGTTTTTTTTTTGAGCCCACACTTCGTTCCTCGATGGAACTCGGAAGTATCGGACCAACGCGGCTCTCCCCTCTTCTCCTTTGCTCGACGGAGAAGAAAGAGGTTTAACTGCGAACTCTTCCCCCCTTATATTTGTAGCTCCGCAGTTTTTTTTAAGTGTTCGGAGACTTTTTTTTTTCTGGTGAGGTGAGGCATAGTTGCGGGAAATTTTTTTTTTTTGTTGGTTGTTTTTTTTTTGCTGTGGGGTTGTTTGTTTGGGGGGGGGGGGGTTTGTTGGTGGGGGGTGTTTGGGGGGTGTGTTGCAAGGGTGAGGCTTTCCCCCATATCCAGTTCATTTTGGCACGTCAAATGCATCCAATTTTACCTCGAGCTTCCCTTTTTTTGCCGCCCTTCCACCCCTTTTCTCTTTCCCCTTATATCCAGCCATTCTGGTTAATCCGCAGTCCCCTTCTTCCTCTAGCCGATCGAAGACATTCTCGAGAGCTTTCTTCTCCTTTTTTTCCCGGCAATGAGCCAAAGTCTTTCCCCTTAGGAGCTCCACGTTTTCCCCTGTATGGCTCTTCCTTTCCTATTCTCCTTTCTTTTTCCGACTTCCTCTGGAGAATGGTACTCACTGTTGTTTCCACGGGGCCGTCCTCCCATCCCCCTTTTCCTCTTCCCTTTTGAAACCGGAACAGGGAGGATAAGAAGTGCACGGCGAGACCCCGTTTTCAGCCGGACAATTTTTCCCCCCTCCGTCGATCCCCCTTTTGTTCAGATTTTTCACGCCCGGTCCGGTTCGCCGACCCTGGCTGCTTCTCGTCCCGCTGAGGATCCCGCTTGAGTGTTCCGACCCCCCCCACTGCACTGTCCCCTTCCTCCGAATATGTCCCCCCTTTGAACATAGGGTGGACACGGGATCGCCCGTCTCTCCCACCCCAAAAAAACTCCAGGAGGCTAAGGAGCATGCTCGCCATTCTACCTCCCCCCCTCTTCTCTTCCAGGCAACAGAAGTGACGAGCATTTTACCTAGGCTTGCCTCCCTAACGTCCCTCTCCCTGCCCGTCTATTAAAAGGAATGTTTTCGACAATCCTCCCTCTTGAACCCTCTGCAAAGTTGAGCCATGTGCGAAATTATTTCGTAAGACCAACAGTGCCTTGTGATCCCTTATTGGGAAAGATGCTGGATCTCCTAGTTCCCATTCCCGCTATGCCCTCTCTGCAAAGCCACTTGAGCCATCCCAGTAGCCCATGCAACCCCTCTTATCCTGAGTCCCCCCTCCCAATCTCTCTTTCCATCCTTATTTGAGCGCTAGGGCGGGTGCTCGGTCCTTCCCTTTTGTGCTCGCGCTGGGTGCTCTCGCCCTCCTTTTTCTGGTCTCTTTCTTCTCCCCTATAGTTAACTTTACATGTTATGACACAAAAAAGGTTTTTTTCTGCCCTCACGATCTCACGTGCTCTCCCATTTTCTCGAAGTTACTCTTTTTTCCGGCCCTGTTTCACCCTACTAGTCTGGTTCCTCTTGCCGTTATGCGGTTGCGATTTTCTGTTCTCTCATTCTTTTATTCCGCGGAGATCTTTTCTTTACGTTCGACGGTATTCCTTCTTTCTCTTCGCGTAGCCGGCTTTTGTGTGTTTTCTTTCTCGCTCGTCCTCTCCTCCCCTTCCCTTGCTAAAGACCTATGATCAGTTTCACCCGTCTTTCCTTTTCTTAGCGTGGGTGGTTTGTCTGCATCTCTCTAACCCAAGTCGGCTCCTCGGGTTAAAGGATTGAACCCCTTTGCCCCTTGCTTTTTTTTCCCCCATCTGAACCTTTATAACCCCCCTCTCCCCGGTCGTGGTTCTTTCAGGCTTCAATTGTCAGTTAGAGTTGGCAAAGTTACCTTCTCCTGCACCTTTCCCTTTTTTCCTTTCCCTTCCGATGCAGTGGGATGGCTTAGTCTGGCTTCAAAGGTTACCTGCTCAAGCTTCTCCTCTTCTTTCCCGCCAGATCATTCCGAGGCTAGCGTGCCCTCTCCTGTACTTCTTTTTTCCTCGGGTGTGAAGAGGAAACTCCCGCGTTAGTCATTTCTCCCCTGTTCCAGTTCCTGAACTGAGCGACTCTCCGGGCTTTTCCCTTTTCTGTCTGCAGGGGACTTTCGGACCACCCAACGCGGCCCACTTTTTTCAGGCGTTGACGGCCCCCAGTCCGTAGCTCGGTTCCCTTCATGCTATTCTCTGGGAAGTTATCGAAATGCTTTTTCCCTCTCCCTCCCCCGCCCTTTACGCTTCTCACTCTCACACACCCGTCTTCTCACTCCTTCCCAGGTCAAGCATCTAACGGCGTACAAGAGAATCTTTTTCCGCTTTTTCTCTCTTGCCCCGCTTTTTCTCCTCGTCGAGAAGTTGTAGCAAGCTTGAATGTGTTCCATTATTTCCCGTCTTCCTCCCGCTTTCTTCGTAGGTGTAGTCTAGAAAACGGCTTTGAGGTCGTTTTCCCCCCGCTTCCTGCGATTGAGTAGGGTATCCCCCCCCTTCTCCGATATAGAGATAACGTTTTAGCGGTTCACTCCCACCCCCCCCCCCCCCCCCCCCCCCTACACCCCCCCCCCCCCCCCCCCCCCCCCCCTCACACCCCCCCCCCCCCCCCACCCCCCACCCCCCCCCCCCTTGTTTTTTCCCTTCAAGCTGATAGCCGAAGCTGTGCTATTCACTCCCTTTTTCTATTTTTAAACCCCCACATGAATGGATGTTTTCACCCTCTATCCCCAGAATCAAGAGCACCCAAACACCTCGATGTTTTACCACATCCTCCTCGTAATAAGATCGCGAACTATCCCAACATTTTCAGATCGACCTTGCCACCCCGATTCTCTACCCCGACCTTTCCTCAGAGATAGAAGCAGTTGACTTCCCGCCGATCCCCGAGTCTTCCTGTATTTTTAGGAGACATACCTTGTCAAATCTTCTTCAAAGTGGGGAACCAGGCGAGCCCTCAATCCGAGCTGTTCCATGCCGATGAATAAGCTTACAGCTGCTGGCGATTCTCTTTGTTTCTTTTTGATACATCCAACCTCTCCTTCTTCTGCCCAGGAGATAGCGCCTTCCTCCCTTCCTCCCAACTCGATCACTTTCGTAGTGCTGATAACCCCTTTTATCTGTACAAAAATCAATTGGGCCCTCTTGCTTAAGGCCCACGTCTCATTTGGGCGTCACGCGTTCGTCGGTGTCACCTTAGAGTGAGGGACGTGAACCTTCCCTTCCCGATTCACCTCTTATTACAGCTTGAAGCTGATTCAGCCCCTCTCTTCTCATTTTCTCGCCGAAGCACATCAAATTGGTCTGACATCTTATGTCTCGGAGCACGTCTTCTCTCCTTCTCCAGCTCCAGGGTTGCATCGGTGCCTGAGCGACAGGCATCACCTCTTTTTATTTCCCAACAGAGGAGAGGAGAGTCTAGCGATTCCCTTCCTTTACGTGCAAGGTAGTTCCTGGATTCATGTTTTTCCTGCGGTCCCTCTGCCGGAGGGACAGTCACTGACGACACGGGCCCTACCCCTTCACTTCTTACCCGCAATTTCCCCAGAGTCATATTTCCCCTATCTACCATCGAGGGTCAGACGAAGTTTTTTCAGGCTCGTCTCTTTCATGACTGGTTCCGTCGAGTCTGACTATTTTTTCTCTCCGACTTGCGCCCTCGACGTCCGAGGTGGTTCTGCCGGTTCTTTCGCAGGCCGCGTATAACCCCTTTCCAGATGTCCTTCTTGAGATGCGAGTAAGGGCTCGCTTTCCTTTTTCCCTGTTCTGCGCGAAGCTTTTGACACATCATATCATTGGTGGGGTGTTTTTGGGCTTTTTTTTTGGTTTTTGGGGGTATGGCTCTCCTTTAAAATGTTTTGCCGCCGGACCCCCCCCCCCCCCACCCACTCCCACCCCCCCCAAACGAGAATAATTTCCACCGCCCCTCGTTCGCCATGAATAAACAGGCTGCCCTCGCCGTCCTCGTCGCAGCTTTATCGAAACTTCCTTAATTTACACCCTAGTCTGGAAGATCAGCGCTACCTTCTCACCGGTCTAGTTACCTTTGCTTCCGGTTAGGATAAGGCAGACCATACATTCCTCACAGGGGACCTAGACCCAGTTCAGTCAGCTCTCTCCCCGTCGATGATAGTTTTTGATCGGTCGGGGCTGGTCCGTTTTCCAGGATATTTAAGGGTTTTCGCAAGCCCGTGGTCGCACAAAGCCCCGGACAGCCATAGATCGTCAGTTTGACTCAGCCTCCTCCCTTCCGGGTACCTTGAAGTGTCTCTCTCCATTCGATGTTTGGTACGTTCCCTCAAGTCTTCAGATTTTCTTACTTCGACGAGCCGACATGACCTTTTAGATTACTTTATCGTGCTCCTCGCATGCCTGTAAAGACAACGAGACGAGGGAACCTTTGGGTCCAAGTCCTCTCTTTCCACAGAATAGCTTTTTACATCCCCCGTCAGATTTTACGCCAGAATTCTTTCTCTCTTTTATTTTTTTTTCCACCGACCTGTACACCAACCCCTCCAGGGATAATCCGACAAGTTCAATCCCGAGTTTTAGCGCTTAAGAGTTTGCTTGTTGTTCCCCTCCACGCCCCCGCCTCAGAATCTTCCGCCGCTGTCGTCGAGCAGGAGAGAGGCTGTCCAGTCTTGATTCGCCCTAGACGTCCTCCTCGTTCTCCAGACCAGCCTAGCTCTTTGCCTGCCCTATAGTTCAGTCTATTAGAGGCAGATGTGAATCGCACTATCTCCTCTATTGCCGCGATGACCTTATTTATGTAAGCTGATACTCCCCCGCTCTTGAGTCTGAGAGGGATACCTCCTTTCTTAGAGCTCGTCACCTGAGGGTTAGAGATAGGGTGATCTTTCTGTGGTTTAAGGGCATTTCTCTGTCCACGGTTGCTTTTTCCACGGGGAGATTTCTTGGAGCATTTGTTTACCCAATCTCTGAGGGTTTTTTTGGCAGTGAACTTCGTCTCCGCGACACGTTGAACCAACCTATTAGCGACGCCTTTTTTGGTAAGTTTGCGAACAATGGGGTCATCTCCCCTACTCTCGCTTCTGGGCGAGCCCTTTTTGCCCCAAAACCGTCCTATCGCGAAACAGTGATTCTCTATCTCGGCAGTCTTGCGTTTCTGACACACTCAGATTGTACAGGGGGTACACTCAATCCCTGGGTCTTTTTTCCGGTCTTTCGACGGCACCCTACCTTTACCTTTATGTCATGGCCACAGCGTTTGCTTCCCCCCCAGTTGCCCCTTCCCTCTTCTTCTCCCTCGCTGCTAGAGAATCGTCTTTCCTCTTCGAAGTTGCCGGGGACTGGAGGGGCCTTTGATTATTTGTTCGTTTGTTGAGGTGGCCTCTCTTTCCCGGGTGGGGCTTGGGGAGCCCCTTCAGTTCGTCCTCTTTGTAAGTCGATAGATGAATTTCCTCCGAGATCCCTAACTCCTGGAAACCCTTCCTTTTTTTTCTTCCTTTGCATCTCTAAGAATTCCTATTATCAGTCTAGCCAAAGCGTGCCGCTTTCCTTTTTCCCTCGACATTTTCCCGTTTCTTTATCCAAGAGGAGATGCGGTCCAGGCGCACCTCTCCCTCTCCTTTTCCCTGCGTTTCACCTAGTTCCCTCTTCTTCCCGTAGGGTTCCGGGCCCTCGTCGTTGAAGTGATCCCCTTCCCTTGAGATTTCCCCTCCCAGTGAGACCAGCTGAAATAACATTTTGGCGGGTCCCTCCCCCCCTTAACCTGGGGCCGCGGCATTGGCCCCACCGAGTTCCTAACTTCCCCTTCCCAGCAGCAAAATCCCTCGTTCCCCTTGGTTATTTTTATCCCCCTTTTTCGCGTCCCTCGGGTTCCCCCGGCGTTTTGGTCTACCTCCGATTCTTTTTTCCCCCTTTCACAGCGAGGAGAGTTCTGTTTAGTCTATGAAGGTTTTTTGCCCCACACTCTTCTCCGTCACTTTATGTATAATCAGTAGATTTGTGCCTTGTTGAGCCATTCCGTGCAATGTGCGCTAACGCTCCCCACCCAAACCCCTCTTTCCGTCGATGTTCCATTCCCTTACCCCGTACCGCCCTCTCGCAGAGGCTCAACCAGAGTACAGAGAAAGCCACCCGCGTGGGTCCCCCTCCCTAGCCTAATAGTTACCGGAGTTACACCCCGCCCCTGACCTCTTTTCCCCCCTTTTCGAGAACTTCCTCTTCACATGTGAAATCTTCGCTGTATCTTCTTTCCTAACAACGAATGGAGCACTCTCGGAGACCCTTTCCCCCCTATTACGAGTGAGCACGCCAAAAAACCCCCGCAGGTCGTACCAAAGCCTTGATCCCCCCCATCGAAGCCAGAGAGATTGCTCTCCCGTCCAAATCTCTTTTTTCCCTTAACTCCTCTTGGTGAGTTCTCTTTCTTTTGCTCCTGGTCTCCTGGTTTTCTTTCTCGTTATTTCCAAGGGTCTTTTCGCCGTTCTAATTTCGGATTGGTCTGTCCCACGCGTCCCCTTTTTTGACGGTCCGCTAAACCCTGACTTTGGTTATGTCCTTTTAGTGATAGTTACCATGTCTTCCGCGTCCCCCCCCCCCCCCTTAATGTTCGCGGTCCAGGTGTAAGGGGTTTTAGTCTTCTCGGTTTCTGCCTCCTTTTTTAACCGTTCCCTTTTCTTCTTGTCGGCATGTACGTTGAATTCGAGCCTGTTTAGAGGAGAGAGATGTGTTTTTTGGTTTGGTTTTTTTCGTCCGAGCTGACGTCAACTGAAGGATATCTCCTCCTTTCTTCCAGCTTGGATTTTCGTGTGGTGGTTTTTCCTTTGGCCTCAAACTCTTCTTCTAATAGCTTGACCTTCTCCCTTTCCCTTGGGTCTCAGACGGCCGAGCCCCTCAGCATCATTAAAGGGGATCACTCCGCGCGGTCTGGGGATTTCGAGTATTGTGTCCCCCTTGTAATTATTTTGTTTCCCCTTCCCCTTCTGGGTTTGTTGAAACCAAGTGGGGCTGGCATGTCGTGGCGTCCCCCTTTCTTGGCCATGCTCAATTGCCTCGGATGCTATCACTCGACTGATTGACTTCCCCCTACCCTGACCCCCCCTCTGGCACTACGTTGCTCCCTTCAGTCCTTCGTAGGCGTGTGGAAGGGGTTTCACGGGGATCGTCTTCCTCGTTAAACTTCGACCTTTCTTTGATCGAGCTATTGTCTTTCTCTGATGATCGGCCGGGGAGGTTTGAGTCAACGTCCCCTCCAGACCCCAAACCGGTAGTGGGACGGTCTGCGCGCCTGAATTTAGACTTTCCGTTGCCGCTTTCATAGAACTTTCCTAAGTTTAACGCTTTCCCGCTTCCCCCTCTTCTCCCCCTTCCCCTCAGAATCACCACGTCGATAACAACCATCCCAACTCTTCAACACTTTCTTCTTTCCGATTTGAATATGGCCGCTTTTCGGCCCCCCCCGGTCTGCTAACGTCGTTGAATCCTTTATTCCTCCGGGAACTTATTCCGAGATTCCAGCGTGTCTTTCTTCACGCCGCAGGTGACGACCAATAGGTTCTCGTTACCACCCGTTTACCGCGCGTCTTTCGATTCCCCACCCCTCTCTTTCTAGCATCCCTTTTTCCCTACGATCTTTGAAGCAAGGGGTGAACGGAAAGGTTTTTCTCTTCCCCCCTCCCATTGCCGTAGTGATCTAAACTTTCTCTGTTCCCCCTCTTTCCCCCCGTACAGCGTTTCCCTCCTTTTCCAGTCCCGTTCTGCCGTAATCGCTCATTCAAGAGAGACCCCACCACCAACCATCCACCCGAGTTTTTCCCTCCTGCACATTCCCGGCTCTCCTGATTCTAAAAGTGAAGCCTTTTTTTATGTCCTTTCCCCCCCCCCTCCCTAGTGACCGAAGCTGACTCCGAAGTCCCGCAAGCTCGAAGTCTTTCCTTAGCTCGCGGCACTGGCCAGCCGCGGCACCTTTTGACGAGTATCCCACGGCCTGCACCCAGCCTCCTCGTCTGCACCTGCCTCTGATTGACTTTCCGCTGCTTCTTCTTTGTTTCTCGACGGAAGTTCTTCTTTAGAATGAGACTCCTCTCGTCTCTCCCCCCCTCTGTACAGTACGGCTTATGACCCCGACTTTTCCCTTCCAACATCGGTGATGCCCCTCGACCGCCAAAGGAACTGAAGTTCCGGATGGAGCACTCGGTCTTCGGGCAGGTTCACGGTACCTTCATATCGAAAGCCCTTCCCCTGACTTCGGTACCCCTTTGGCCCACTCCTTCCTCCCTAGGTCCCTGTCTCAAGTGTGGTAGGGATCAGTAATGTCCTAGCCCTCTAGCCTTCATCCAGCTCACCATTCCAGTGAAATGACCAGCCCCTCGTCAGACTTGTTTCCCGTCCCCCACATCTGAGGAGAGGCGGTTTTCGCCCCCCCCTGTCAGGTTTTTTCTTCCTCACGCCTCCAATCTCGATTTTCTCTATGGGAATCGCGTTCAGGTGCGCAGGAGTCCCAGCGACCCTAAGCAAGGGTTCCGGTAATCAACCGTCAACCGTTCAGCCTCTCCCGAGCCTTTCTTAGTTTGATTAAGTCTCCGCCCGGTTCTCTTCCCTCTTCGAAAGCTTTGAAGTCAGCAAGATCGACCTCGGCGCATTGGCTCACTTCGAGCTTTTTGCTCCTCCCCCCCCCCCCCCCCCCCCCCCCCCCCCCCCGGGTTCTCTTTGCATGCCCGCGATACGACCCCGAACGTAGTAATGACTTCCCCTTTGTTTTCTTCTATCTCCTTCTCATAAGGGACTTTTCTTCCCCGGCGGTTATTGCGCGGATTACCAGCATTTCATTTTTTTTGGGGGGGGTTTTCCTTCTGTGGGTTGTTTGTTTTTTTTCTGGACCCATATTTTCCTCAGTTTGTTGTTGAATAGAGATGCCTGACCCCCCCCCCCCCAACAACACAGCCGCCGCACCACCCACTTGTCCTCAGCTTTTTCCCCCCTCTCCAGCCGCCCAATCAGGACCCCCTCTTTCACTCCAGATCAAGGCGTCTTTCTCCCCCTCTCCGGACAACTGAAGTTTCTCAGCTCTCTCCCGCCCTGCGACGTAGTTCCCCGGTCCCGGGCGTCGAAGGCTGACTCTATGCTCTCTTTCTTGAAGATCACTGACCCCCGTTCCCTAAATTCCCTACGGGGCCCCTCCCCCAGGTCTTTGAGAGCGCCTCTTTCGAGGATTTTTTTCTTTCTGTGATGGTGGACCGTTAGCGTCTTCTTCTTTCGGTGTAGGGAGAACTCTAAATGAACGCTCTTTTCTTATCGCGCGGACCGCGTAGCTTGCGCCCTTAATGGCCCTCCTTCAGAAGGCGCTACTACAAGCCCCCTATTTTTTGGTCTCTTCCCGCGGTTTCTTACCCTGGGTCCTCTCTGTACCCTCTTGGATTTCCCCTTTCGGTGCCGGCTATCGTTCGACCCTTCTAGGGCCCTGACCACTCCATCGAGGTTGGAACCTGTTGTCTCCTGCCCTCGCCTTCCCCTGAGTAAGATAGTGGCTTGACTGATCCCGATCCAAAGGACCTCTTTGATCTTCTTCTCCGGGGTCAGGTTGCGTTCTCACGGACCTTACACGTACGACCTTTTTCCCCGCTCCCTTCAGAGGGCCCCCCTTCGTCGTGCCCCCTCTCCCTCGTTTTGTACAGAACCTAAAAGAATCCATCTACTCCCGCGTTCGATTTCGAGTCCTTGCTTGATAAAGTCATCCCCCGAGCACCTTCCCGCCCTTTGTCTCCCCCCTGTCGCGAGACAGACAGATTTTTTCGCTTTTTTTTCACAGGCTCCTCCTTCTGCTTGTCCTGCCGGATGCTTCCCTTTGCCCATTTTTCCCTCCGCTGGTTTGTCGCCGCGTTTTCTTCCTCTTTCGAGTGGGTCTTTTTGACTCTACGAATTTTTCAGCTACCGGAAACTCGGTTTTTTCTCCTCCCTTGGTGGTTAAGCCCGCCTCCGGCAGTTATGCCCCTTCTTTCCGTCTATTGAATGAGGGTCGATCATGTGTCTCGAGTTTTCTCATCGTTAGTAGATATGAGCCACGTTTCCCCCAGAGTCCTCATCCGATTTGGTCTTTTGTGTCGACCCCCTCTATTGACTTTATAACAATCTTCGGGAGGGCACTCCCCCCTTGTTTTCCGTGAAACACCAGTTACGCAACGATCGTTTCCCAGAATCGGTTCCAGGTCCTTTCCTTGGTTTACGCCCCACCGGCAGCCCACGAACTCACGACCTTTTTGTTAGTACACCGCCCGTTGCCGTACACGCTGTGACTTCTCTTTCAGGGAACTCTGAAGTCCAGGCCGTTCCCTTATCGCTGTGCCTAGCCCGACTTCGGGGTCCCCTCGACTTTACCCTCTCGGGAGCCGCTTTTGGGTTTTTTTTCCTCAAGGATGTTGACAGTTTTTTTTCTCTTTTCTTTATGAGAGCGGCTGGTGTTTACCTGATTGAACAACTTCTTGATAGTCGTTCTCTCTTCACTTCCAGTTCCTATTTGCCTTAAAAGCGCTACCGGCCGTCATTGCAACCCCTTTCCTTTTTTCGTTGTCGCTTTCCCAGCCCCCTTGAAAGAGTCATTTCAGGCTACCTTCCCGGAATTTTTCGCCCTCCTCCTACGTCCTGGAATTCTACAGATCGGACCCAACGCGTTTATTCCTTTCAACGGGTCCCCGACTCCGATTTAGAATGATCCTCCCAGTCCTTTTCCGGAGCCGGTCCGGGCTCGTCGACTGCTCCCTTCTCTCTGATCCTTCCCCAGGTTTTTTTCATTCTAATCACCCCTTTCCTCCGTCAGGAATTGAACCCGGCCCCCCCCTTTCTGCGACCATGTCCAACGCTCCCTGACCAGACCGCGGCCATCCCACCTCTCGTCCGGTTTTAGATGTGAAGCCCACGTGGTTCCGGCCTTCTCTTGTACCCGGGTTTTTCTCGGTCCGAGGATGTGTACTCCTCGCTTCGGACACCACAAGCGCCCCCCCCCCCTTTTCCTTCCCCTTAACCTATGCTGAAAGGACATTGTTCGTTTCTTTTCTCCCCGTCGGTGAGTGAACGCAAACACCACCTCCTTCCGCTCAGCGCCGCATCTCCCTCCCCTTTTCCCTTACCTCAGATTAAGGCTTGAGCCACTACAATTTTTCTCCGTGCCCTCTCGCGAATCAGCCCTAGTAAAGGTAGCTCACATTTCCGTTTTTTTTTTCCTCAGTAGGCTTAGCAAACATGTGCTCTCCCCCTTTCTTCCTTCGTGATCCAGCCAACACCGGCCCGCTAACCCCCCTTCCTTTCACGTGGGTTGCGCAGTCCACTCTCCCTCCCCTCCGAGTCAAGTCAGGGCAACCTGATGCAAATACCAGCGCGAAACCCCTCCCCCTTCTCCTGTCTACTTAGTCACCACTGCATCGTTTATCTCAACCCTTTGTTTTTTAGATCGATGGGCGGGTTGTCTCCTTTGGGTGCTTGTGTTAAGGGCTTTTTCTCCCTCCTTTTCATCTAGTTTGCTTCGATGATGCGACTCCTTCCGCGGTAAGATTTGCCCCCCCCCCTCCTTGTGTGCTGGCCGTCACGTCTACAGCGTCCACAGCAGTTTTTTCTTCATTTTCAATTGTCGCGACCGGTGACGCTTTTCCTTTTCTTCCTCATATTTGGAAGCTGAGGGCTCGTATATGGGTTATTCGCTGCTCATTCCCCCTTATGTACGTGCCTTCATAACCAGCCTGCCCCTTTTTTGTGTGGGTGGCGGCTTTGCTATCTCCCGTACTTTCTAACCTTCTGACATCTTCATATAGGGACTGATTTGTGTTTTGGTTTTTCTTTCCTCCAGTTACCTCTCTCTGTGGTTAATACGATTGTTACGCCATCTTCCCCAGTTTCACTTCCACAGGTTCTCCTCCCCAACCCTGATGCGTTCTTTTGATTTTCGCGGAAGTGTCCGTTACGCTTTGGGTCCCCCTTTCCCTGCTGAGTCCTCCATGTTGCTCCCTTTCCATTCGTGGGGCTCCAGGTAGTGCGCAACTTTTCTCTAAGCTCGCCGAGAGTTGACGAGGGCCCTTCCCCCTTGCAGTTCCCTCAGTAGTCTATCTTTCAAGGATTTAGAGCTTTTGCCGCCGCTGGCCTCCTCTTTTTTATCCGAGCCTGAGAATGTAGAGCATTCGAGACCCGCCTCGTAATGCTTTTTTTTTCTGATTCATCCCTCTGGGCGGCTGGCCCCGCTTCCCCCCGTCCCCCCCGGAATTTTTTCAGGTTTTTCCGAATTTGAACTCTTATTTTCTCCCTTTTTCCGTGCCGGATCAAAGCCCTTTTCTTTTTTCCCGCTCTGCACCTCCCTCCACCACCACGTCAATTGCCCGTCCTCCTCCCCTTAAAAAACTTTTACTCCGAGAATATGAGATTCCGAGGAGGACAAAGGCGGTGCTTCACTTTCTCTCTTATCCACAGTTTAGTTTTTCAACTTTAACAGTGGGTCTTTTTCCCTTCGTGCGACGCCCACCCACCAAATACCCTTCTTTTTTTTAGGTATTTTAAGCGTGTTTGCTTCCCCCCCCCCCCCCCCCCCCCCCCCCCCCCCCCCCTTCTGAAGAGGATCCGAGCTAACCCTCTTCTCGCCCTCGTGGTGCGACTTAACTTTTTCTCCTCAAACAAAGGGCTGCCTAAGCTGCGTATTGTGACCTTCACACTTCTTTCCCCCTTTTTCTGACACACCGACTCCTTAGGTATGTCATCCTGGATCCTCTTTTGCCTAACTCTCTGACAACCCTCCCCTCTGTGGACCCATCGCATAAATTCATATAGCCAGGCGAGGCACTCCCCCTTGTCCTCGGCAGATTGCTTGAAAAAAGATAGCGTTTGACCGAACGTGCCTGCGTTTTTTTTCAGAATCGTCCGGTGCAACTTTCCCAATCTCAAGATAGGGCGTATGAGGCGACTCTCTCAATCCATCTTTCCCCCTTTCGTCCACCCTTGAGATGAGATCTGATATTGTTCACTCGCTCCCTCTATGCTATGCTTAATCACGCCTTAGTCTTCTTTTTCTGAGTCGTGGCCCCCCCCCCCCCCCCCCCCCCCCCCACAATTTTGTTGAGTGTGGTTGGGCCTGCCTGCGCCGCCTTTTAATTGACGCGCAGTCTTCAAACTCGATTTGGTGAGCGGAGGCTTCCCCCGCTGTAGCCTTCTGTCCCCCAAAGTTCCCCTTAGAAAAGCAGCGCGGAAGGCACTTCTGCTCTTTTCATGGAAATCTGTCTATTCCTTTTCCCGGGTACGGTCTGGACAAACTGGAAGAGCCTCTCCCCAGAGTTTTTTGCAGCTTTATTGTGCCAATTGCTCGAGGATTGAACCAGGTCCCCTCTTTTTATTTTTTCTTTTTCTTCCTGCTCACTCCCATACTTCCTCCCATCCAAGGCCAGAGAGGAATTCGACAGTCCAGTAAAGAAACGGTAATATGCTGCTTACCCCCCTCCTCTTTAGTTCGGCTCTTTTTCCTTTCATTTAAAATGGGACTTGACTGGAGGACCCCTCATTCCGGTCCGCGCGCTTTACTCTCTTTCCTCTTTAATTCCTGGAAGAACGGGGAAAGACTCTTACGGTTACCTTTCCCCATCCCATCCTTTTCCCCACGCCGATTGATAGGTGCTCTCAGCTCTTGGGGGACCCGGGGTTTTTTTTCGCTGCCAATAGTAGAATTCCATCCCTTTTCCCCCCCTCCGCGCCGGAAGATATTAACGTAGACCTGTATCCCGAAGCGGTTTTCCTTTTGTGACTTTTCTGCAGGCGCGCCGACCCCCCCCCCCCCCGCTGCTACCACGTTGTTCGAATGTGATCGAGGCGGTTTCCGGGCGTGTGCGCTTTTCCCTCTGGAGTTTGGCTGAGGTGGGAAATTTTCCTTTTTCTCTTACGGTTGGTTTGTTGAGGGGTGTTTCCCTTGGGGTGGGTTGTGTTTTCGATCTACTCTCTTTCCTAATACAAGTTGTTGTTTTGATCTCTGAAGCCCCACAACCCCCCCGGCTCCCCCCCAACCTTTGTAAGGCTTTTCCAAACCCTCCTCTGCCAACGTATCCTTCCGGGGCCCGTTTCCGTTCGCCGCTCCCCCCCCCCCCTTGGAACATTACTTTGAACGTAGTCTCGGTATGCCCAACGGCTACCGCTTTCTCCTTGTACCGTCCCTCTATGAGAGCTTTGCTGACGCGCAGTGCCCCGGATGGACCCGCGTTCGGTCCTACTCCCCCGGGGCGCTGTACCTAGATCACTCTTATTCGAGGATTTCTGGTTTCGGTTCCGATGGGGCTGGACGCCTTGGGGCCCGGCGTCAGGCATACTCCGCGACCCCTGCTTTTACCAGCGGATTCCTTGCCATGAGTTTATCCTTGCCGCCAGGTTACTTCCGGGTAAATGATTTCCGCGCCCCCTCTTCCTCCCTATTGTTGTCTTGCCCCGCAAAGTATGAGTCTGGACCTGGAGCTCTATTAATCTCCTTTTGTATGCACTTTGTGCTGGATGCAGTCTAGTGGTATCATTGTTTCCGCCACCAAGCCCTTCCTTTTTATCAACTCGCCCCTTATCCCTCGTGGATGGACAGACACTCTCCCCCCGTCCCAATAACTCTTTCCCCCGTTTTTGGCTCCGCCAGTTTTCGTATCTTTCCCCTTCCACCGACGACGTCGTCTTTCATTCCCAGATCCTCACTCTCGACGGCGCTGACGCTGTTCTTTTTTTACAGAATTACTCCATTTGTACTTCGAACAGCGTGTTTTACTTTCCTCGTTGTCTATCCTTAGACTCATCTGATTGAATTTTCTCTCTCTCTTTCCTCAGTCGCCTCCTCGCCTCCCCCCCCCAGAAAAGCAGAGGAACATTTCCCCTGGTTTTATTCATCTCTCTTCGTATTTGCCGTAGACTCTATGCCACCGTTCGAAGTGATCCTATGTCCCCTTTTCTTTCTGTCCCGGATAGTGTTACTCAGCTGGGCTTTTTTACTTTACGATTCTTCCGTTCCTTTGTCTCCTTCAACCTTCTTTGGACCTTTTCTTGGTGTTCAATTTATCCAGCGTGAGCAACTGCGTTCGTAGCACTCGGTCTTGTGAGGATGTTTCTGTGTTTGCGTGTTCCCGTCTACTGCACCTACACCTCGTTCTTCTTTTTCCTTTGTGTCTGACACCTCTCCTTTCATGACCTACCTGGCTTGGCGGCTAGTCCCCCCCCCTTTTTCTTTCCCCCACCAATCGTCCGCCCACGTCATTAGGACTCGATCGTGTCGGCCACTGCCCCGTGGGGACCTCCCCCTCCTAAGCAAAGCGTTTCCATGACCCCCCCCCTTTTACTTTGTTTGTCGCACTCCTTTATTCTCCCTTTTCCTTGCGGCAATGAGTTGTTTGGCACAGCGGATGCCTGCGGTATCCTCGCTCCGCGATGAGCCTCCCTCTGGTGGCCGACGAATCGGAATACTCTGGGAGGATTATGCCGTGAATGATCGATTGTGCTTCGGTTGCTCTTTCTCTGGTTTCACTCTTTTCAAGATTTGTAAGCCGGGTCAACACCCTCTGACCAGTTCTCTGCGTCAATTGATTCATACTTCCTAGCGGCTACCTGCCTGGAACCCCTTCACTTTCTCTGCTTTGTCACAATCAATCCTCGGAAGCAGCTTCCTCCCAGGACTACCATCCCTTCAGCTCGCGCGAAGATAGACTTTCTTCCTCGTTTGCACCATTACGCGCGGGCACGTCGCCCGATTCTCTTCTTGATCTACTCTAGTGATCAATTGGTTCTGGCCCTCTTTTCCATTTCCCCCTTTAGCTTGAGTGCCTTTGCTCATGGCAAGTCGCTCCCTTAATCGGAAGGGTCCCCTTTCAACAGGGAACATTTTATTCGCCTCTTTCCCTTTCCCCCCAGAGATCGACCGGCGAAACTCACAAGACCTTGTCCTTTTTACGTTCTACACGGTTCCTTGTTGTCCAGGTTTGGCTGGTCGCGGCGTTCTTTTTATACTTTTTCCCCCCCTTTCGACCCTTTTATGTTCGTCCGATCAAACAGAACTCCATCATGACCCTAGTCTCCTTCAGCATTTCGGCGTGTACCCCTCTCGGCCCCGAGCTCCTCCCCCCCCTTTGCAAGGCCCCATCGCCCTTATCCCCGAGATGCCAGTACGTATCAGCAATCACCAGAGTCCCTACCCGCCCCCATCTCTTTTTTTCGGATCCTGCCAGCTAGAATGTCCCAAGTTCTACCCTTTGCCTCTGGCCTTGCCCCGTCGTGACCATTCATGGAGATCACGGCCCAGCACCACCACGGCCTGTCTTCCCCCTTTTTCATTAAAGGGTCCGGTTCCGTGGAGAACGTGCCCATCGAACATCTCAGTCGTTCTCCCAACTTCTTGCTTCTCCCTCTCTTAATCACCCGAGATTGCCGCCCTCTCTTCCTCATATCGTTTTTTGTTGATTTTTTCTTATTTTTTGGGTGCTGGTCGAGATCTGGTCGGTTTTGCTTCGATGGAGTGTCCCCCCCGGGCCTCTACGTTCATCTTCTACTTTGCGCTCGCGTCCATTCTTTTTATTTCTTTCTCCCCCTTAGTCTCTGGCTGGAAGTAAACATTTAAAGCGTGCTCGGGGCCAAATGTTCTCTGCCTTATCGTGTTCTCCCCCCCGGCCCTAAATTTTTTAATGGCCTGTATGATCAGGGATCTGGTTCCGTCCTTCGCGCCCCGTTGCTGGGTTTCTTTTACTCTGTTGATTGAAAAGGCTATTTAGTGAAGTGAGAATGGCGTTTTGCATTCGTTTTGCTTGAAATGTTTGGTTGGGTGGAGTCGCAGCCCCTATTTTTCTCCCGATTCCCTTTAGGGGCATGATGTGTACGGGCTTTTTTTTGGGGCCCTTCTCTCCTCACCTAACGCGGCTACTAGCGGCATCCGCTGGGTCGCCCCTCCCTTTTTTCCTTTCTTGCCGCACTCGGAACAAGGGGATAACTCGACAATCTGAAGCGCTGTTGGATGCGGCTTAATTTCCTTTCTCGCCTTTTTGCCAATTTTGAGAGGCCTCCATTTTTACCCCCTGATGAAGTCGTTACTTCTCGGACATGTCTTTTTCCAACAGGGGACCATGTAAAGCTGAAGTTTTTCTGATACTTGGTTCAGGTCCATTTCCCCGGCGGCGCTTTTCTACTGACTGTTCTTATCTTGGGCTGTTCCGTTCAAGTTCTCGGCGAACCGATACTTTCTCGTTAACTTGTTTTATGCACTTTTATGGATTGCCGTTGATCCCGGGTCGAGTGATCCATTTTCCCAACTCCTCAACCCCTTCCTTTTTTACATTGGCGGTGAGCGGGTGAAATCATTCTTCTTCTTTGCATAGATAGCCGCTTTGTTCAGTTTTCCTTTATTCCAGCTTTTAAAGATCTCCCACCACCCCCACCTTATCCTCTTTCTCAATCAACAAAATGTTTAAACGAGATGGTACGAGATTCTGCCTCTCCCCTGGTAGGCGGAGAAGCAGACTTGACTCCTGGGCGCGTTCCCTGACTCTTGCCAGAGAGTCGGTAGGTAGGTTTAGTTCTAACCCCTCCCCTGCTTTTCTTGTTCTAGGGTCATGTCCCTGCCTTGGTCGTCTCCCCCAACCCCCCTTCCCCCCCTGATTTCCTTCTCATACTCTTTCGCTTATTGTGGTTCGTTGCACGTTTTTTTTCCACCTGTTTGGTCTCTTTTCCTCAGCGGTCTGTGAGCTTCAACCTCTTGTGTCCTCTTACAAAGTTCTCGCCCACTTGGCACAGAGGAGTAGCTGACGTTCCACTTCTGAACCCCATTTTACACCATCCTTACCTGGTCGCACGGATAGAAAGGACAGATTTCCACCCCCCCCCCCTTCCTCGTCGGCAAATTGCCCCCCCCCCAAAACCCCCCAATCCTTTGCCTTCTTTCGGATCCCCTCCCCTCTCAATTGGTTAGATCTCGCCTCCCCCCCTGGCGAGTCGGCAAGCGCGTAGACCTACGACGCTTCCTCCCTCCTGTTGCACCTTCCGTCAATCCCTCTTCCTTTTGTTAGCTAGGAGTCTGATTCCTGACCCGAGACGGCGGCCTGTCGGCTCTATTTGGCCTCACGTGTCGGACCTGTTCTGGCCTCGGGCGTATGCCCTGGTCCCTCTTCTTTTCCCACAGCGTACGACGCGCGAAGGCCCTCCTTTCTTTTCCGTCCTTCGGGTCATGATCCCTCGGTTGTGTTTTCTGTGGCTTTTCAATTACCCGCGCGCGCCCGTTATCAAAGTTCCTGTCGTGGGCCCCTCGTTGGTTTTTGCTGTCCAGCACTTCCGTATAACCTCGCCTTGAGCACCTCCACCTTCGTTCTGCTTGTTAGGGCCCCTCTTCAGCATTGAGTCCCCCCTCTCGATCCTTCCCTCCCTCATTGCATCAACGGCGAGTCAATGGTCCCCGCAAAGTAACTTTCCTCGGCGCAACAACCCTCGTGTCTGATCTTAAATCGCCCATTCATTCGTGCCCCGCGGTACTTGGTGGCAGCCTCCCGAGCTGAGACTTTAGTGCCGAGAGTGCCTCGTTCTTTTTTCCTCAATTTTTCCGTCAAGCGGCTGCAACATGTGCCCCTTTTTCCACCTCGAACTATAACGATACGACACATGAGCTTTGTCCCCTTCTTGGGATGCCTATTCACTTCCCTAACGGCTCCATTCCATGAATTTCCCTTCCTCCTGACTCTCTTTTTTTTCTCACCTGCATAGCAGAAACCGACCGTTGCCAGGATCCTCTTTCTCCGTCAGCGTCCTCGAGCATTCGTCGTGCTGTTTGACGCTCTCAGGGCCTTTCCTTGTTGAATGTAAGGGAGGCAGTATCCGAGGTTTACCTGCCATGATAATGGTTTGTGGCATTCGTGGGGGTGGTGGTTGTCCGGCCAACTCTATATACTCCTCTTTTTTGAGAGAGATTCCCCAAAACCCCCCACCCCCCCGCCCGCCCCCTAAAAAACCAATAATGAACTTGATGTCTTTCCCACATTTTAGCCAGCCCGACGTTCCTCAGGTTTTCCTGCACTGCTCCCCTCTGAATTTCTTCATATTACCAGGTTAGATGCCTCTTCTCCCCCGTTTCCGAGCCAAAGGATACCTTTAGCTGATATCTTTTATCTTTTTGCTGGAGGAAGATCGTTCGAGTTCATTCCCCCAATTCCAGTCCCTACTCTCCGTCGAAACCCTCTTGAGATCCCCTCTCTCCCCCCTTTCCATTGTCTATTACTTCTTTGTGAGTTCGGGTTACGGGTAAGGCCCTTCTTCGTCTTTTCCTCTTTTTCCGGAGTCTACATCAGTCCTCTAGAATCTTCCGAGGAGGACTTCTCCCTTCCGGCCTTGTCCCTGCGGCAAAGGGTACGTCTGAAGGACCTCTCCCTCCTGATTTTTCCCTCGCGGTAACCGGTCCAGTCTGTCAGCTTTTGCTGGACTGTGCGTCTCTGTCCTCTGTTTGATCCTGTTGATGCCCCCGGACTCCCTCTCCTGCCCGACAAGTGCCCGACCCCCTTCTGTTGACCCTGCCCCCGGGACCCTTATCCTTCGACTTTCCAGCCTGACTCCCGCTTTACAAATCCCTATCCTTGGGCGGGCTGAGCGGGATTTTTATATAACCCTCACACGCCCTCTTGCTCCCCCCCCCGATCACCTTCCAGGTCAGGGGCTTCTCGAGAGATGACCGCTTGGCTGTTTTTCCCCCAGAAAAGCCATTTTTTTTTTTTTTGTCTCACGATCTACGCACGCGTGACCCCGTTTCCTTCTAATCTTCTTCAAGTCTAGCCGCGGGAGCTCTCTTTTAGAGCACCCGAACCCTCCCCCCATCCAGCGTTTTCAGGCAAGGCGGTTTTGCGGTTTCAAAGAGCAGGATTCTCCCGGTGCCCAGTACGCTGTACTATTCTTGTTCGCCGCAGAGTCTCGATCGTTGAGGGTCCTCTTCCTGTTGATATCCGGAAACTGCGGGTTCTTCTCTTTGTCTGGGTCCTTTCATAGACAGTTAATGTGATGGCCTAGTTGCATCCTTTTTTCCATGGTAATGCTTTCCATCGATGCGTTGTCGAGTTTTCCCCCTTACTCCATCTACACTTGTGCAAAACTATTTTTCTAACGATGTGGGTGATAGAAAACTCTACATTTTCCGACCTTGAGATTGAGGAATACCATGGTTTTCTTTCAACCACCTCTTTCCTTCCTCCAACACGGACATACCCTCGTTCATTCCGGTGGGCTTTTCCCCCGACTGCGTCCCGCGGGACGACAAAGAAGGGTTCTTCACCCCTCCTTCTTCCGACAAGCTGTACTTCTTTTCAAAGATTTTCGTGGTCCCCCCCAGCGGATGCGACCTCTTTTTGCTCCCTTCTTTCCGATTGAGAGTGACCGCGGTTCTTAATCTGGACCAACTTTTACGTCCCTGTTTTCCTTTATTTATGTTAGCTTCCGGTCAATGGTGGTGGGGTGAGGTGTCGTTCATACTGAGGTTCCCCCCTGCGGGAAAGCGGTCCCTCTGTTAACCCCCAAATCAACTTTTCGTGATAGAGTTTTCGTATCTCCTTAATTTTTTTCGACGCGGCTACCAGTCAGTGGCGAATTTTGTCTCTTCCCCAGACGCCTCCCCCTTTATCAGCATAAAATCCTGAGTCTCGTCTTACATACGCTCGGTCAGCTTTTGCTCGTTGCACCCACGCGTCGTTGTTCTGGCACAGGCGAATCCGTTCCGCCCCCCCTCATGGCGCCCGACGGCCCTTTGGTCCCTTCATTCTTTAGGTCGGCGTCTTTTGAGCATCCCTTTCGCCCACTCCTTTTCCCTTGCCCCCACTCATTTTCCTTTGACAGGAAAGGGCCGAAGCAGGATAACTTTTGTACTAACGGACGTTTCCAAGCCTCACCACCCGCCCTTGCTGTTTCTATTCCCCCCCCTGGGCGGCCGGGACTGTGCGGCGACCACCCTCGTATTTCATTTTCCCGCGCTCCTTTTCTTTCGCAGCAACAACACAAGACATTCTTGTCCACTATTTTCTATCTCCTCTGTTTCTTTCCTCCAGTGTCGCGGTCGACCCCCCCCCCCCAGCTGCCTTCTCCCTATTTCCCCCTATCCTTTACCAGTACGTGCTCGAAGGCAACAGACCGCTCCCCCTCCCTCGGGGCGACCGCCCCAGATACTCCAGAGCGCAGTCCCCAGCCCGGTTCTTCTTTCCATTTTTAAAGTCGAACTTCTCGTAAAATGTGCCCAGCACGCTAGATCGTGCAGGCCCCGCATCTCCCCCAGTTTGAATTTTTTTTTTTTTTCGGATTGCACTCTGTCCGCGTGGAGAACGCTTTCACTTCGGCGCAAAGCTCTCCCACCCGATGGAGCCTCCCCCCCCCTGAACCCCTTTTCTTTACTCCCCTGTGTTAGAAGATGGTGAGGGGTGATCGGGCCTTTTTGCCTTTCTTCTCTTATTGCCCAAGGCTTTTCGCACTCCCTTTTACCCGCGGGGGGTGCCCACGCGTCCCTCGTGATTTTTTCGATCTTGTCTCAATACCTGTTTTTTTGAACTATTAGCTTTCGATGACATCCGAAGTTTTTTTCCCTCCCGGCCAAGTTTTGTCGCTCCAGCGTCTGGAGATTGATCGGGCTCTGACGCCATATGTTAGGAGACCTCGAATCGTTATTGGGTTTTTGGAGAAGAGGTATATGGATTTTCGTGCCTTTCCTATCTTCTTCGGATGAAGCATGCATGTTGTGGTGTGGAGTAGCTCTCGGCTATCCCTTCATTCCCTGCAAGCCAATGCCCCTCTTTGCTGGCTTTTCCTGCCATCGCGTTCGAACATCACGCGGCTATCCGGTGGACCTTCATAGCTGTGTCTCGCCAAACCTTGAACTTTGTCGCCCTTCCTTAAACTGGGCCCAACCCGTCCCTCTATGGGTCAATTGTCGCGGCACTTTCCGTATCTTTCGTTCCCCCCCTTTTACCGCGCGGCCTTGATCCTTCGATGATGGTATTTTTTTTCCTCCCCCTTTTCCCTCTACCTCCCTCCTCTTCTCGCCCCCGACTCTTTGCGCGCTTTCCTCCCTGACCCGAGGCCGTCTTTCTTTCCTGCTCCTTCCTGGATTTTGGAGGTGCGTCCCTTCCGCGGTTTAAGTTTGGATGTCTATGCTGACCAATTCGATTGCTCTCTTTATTTCCCTTTTCTCCTTTGATCCCTTCCCTTCCGCGTTGCTGATAAAGCAAAAGCCGAAAACGTTCTTTTTGCCATGCTTCGGTACCGAGTAGCGTGACAGTTCTCTGTCTTCCTTCGACCCTGTATTTTCCTATCCTTTCCCTCTTTTCCCGCTTCCCACAATAAACCGAAAACCTATGACATCCGGCCCGCTCACTATCCTGACAAACTTTTCCAGAGTATAGTCCTCCCTGATTTCCTCCCTCACAGGCTACTCGGCGAGAAGCTTCTCGTTCCTCCCTCTTTTCCTAACTCTGCCCGGAAGTTCACATAGTGTACGACCGTCGGTTGTACTAACATACAAGAGGTCGTAGGTCAAAGATGGTACCCCTCTGGTGGGTTCCAAAACTTAGTCAGATAGGGCGTTCCTCTCTTCGTTTTCTTCGTAAGGTGTTGCACACAAAAACGGTGTTTTTTTTTAGTTTTCCCCTACTCTCAAACCCGTACCCTTTCTCGACCTCTTTGTGGAGAGGCAGAGCTGCTACGTCACCTTTTCCAAACCTATAGTCCACTCTTCCCACCTCAGGCTCGCCCTTAAGGCCACTTGTTTTGCCGTCCTTGCCCACTGCTCGACACTCGTTGCCCCGAAGCATTACCCGCCCAGCTCGACCGTCTTTCTACCTCCCCTCCGGTTTCCTTTTCGCGGATCCGGCCGCTGTTCCCCTCACGCGCGTTCCTACCGTCCTTTCATCGCTTTTTTTCCCGGGATATTGAGGGTTTTGCCCCTCCCCCCGTCTCGTTCCCTGCTGCTTGACTACTTGAGCACGTGATCGCCAAAACTCGCGGGGCCCTCGGGGTCTCTCTGAAAGATGGGTCTTCTTTGGAATTCGTCCTTCCTCCCTTTCCTTGACGTGATCGCGGTTTGAGCACGCGTGTTGTCAGGTCTGCTTTTCGCAGTGACAGCGAGAGAAACGATAAGTGAGGTTTTTGGATGAGGGTCCCTCCCCTCTTTCCGTTACTGGTAGAGGCTTAGCACAGGTCCACCTCGGTTATGTGTGTGTCTCCCTCTTCGCCGCTCCCCTACTAGTGCATCAGAATCCAGCACTGGACTCAGCGTAGCGCCGCAGTCAGGCTGCTTTCCAGGCCAAAGTTGAATTACTTTTGTAGATTTTTGACATTGAAAATTATTGGCCTTTTCCTGGCTGCATAGTCCCTCCTCCTGTAAGACGCGAGGGATGGCAGAGTTCTTTGCGAGGCTTTCACGCTTTTCACCCAAGGCGGTTTTCTTTTCCCCGGCACCAACCCCACCAATACTACTTTTTCCCTAGACCATGATTCGGGATGTCTATCAAGAAAGGTGTTGTCGCGCCGTTCGTACTCCTTGGAAAGTTCCCCTCTCTTCCTCCCCTCGTCGCTAGAAGGCTCACTCAACTCCGGGTCGCCGGGATTCTCTGGCCCTTTGCAACAGTAGGCTAGCTTCCGTTCCCCGAGATCGGCTCATGCTATTGCTGGACTGTTTCCTTGATGAAGGGTCTCCGGCTTTGGTGAACAGCCTTCTTTGAGTTTTGGGGGGACGTTTTGCTGGGGGGGGGGGGTGGTGCTGTGTTTACTTTCATAACTTGCTCTCGCTTGCCCCTACACCCCCAACCCACCACCCCCCGCCGCCCCCAAACTCATGTCATCAGGCTGTTCCCCGCCTCCGCCGCTCCTCCTATCAGGCCTTCCCTGCACCTCGCCCCTGACTCTGGCTCTCTCGCTTCTTATTCCTTACGTTCGCCTCCCCGTCCCCCGGCTGACTACCTTTTTCACCAGGAGGATCCCTCCATTTAGCCTGTCCTTGTAGCGGTAATTTTTGACTGGTCCCCAGTGAAGACGTGCCACCCAGGCAAAAGAAGAGGCCCGCCTCCCCCGGTCGTGTTGTTTTTGATTGATCCCTCGACGATTTTGGATCGGGTGAGGTTCGCTGGTGGTTTTACAGCCATGCTCTGAGGCGGGTCGCTTCCGCCACAAACCGAGGCCTCTTCCCGGAGGTTCGCTGGCTTGGCCGCCGGTGACCTGGCAGGCGCCACCGGGAACTTTGAAGTTCATTTTTCGACCTCTCCCTCATTGAAGGGCCCCTAAATCTGTCGGTGTTTTGTTAATTTCGCTCGAGTCGATGCCCTGGGTCTGTGTGCTTTTCGTTCGTTCTATTCCTGATCACGTTAAGAACAATCCAGACCAGTTGGCTGATTTTCTCCCTTCCTCGCGTCCTAGAGTGTTTTCTGGTCCCAGCCACCGATAAAAGACTTTTTTTTACTAGGCTGGATATAGTTCATTTTTCGTCTCCCCGTCCCCCAGACGCCGCTGCCAACCCTATCCTTTCAACAGCTCGGCTCGCGTTGGCGAGCACTGGGGGTGGTTTTCAAGAACATTCGTTTTTCGCCTCTACTCCCGAGCCCCGTTTGGACGCGGATCGCTTCTCTTCATCCCCGATCCGCCGCGCCCGCCGTCGCTTTTCGAGCATCGACTCACTCCCGTTCAGAATTTGGAGACTTCCGCTCTGTCAGCTCTCATTCGGCCCGTATGCGCCGCGCCTTTCCCGACTTCTATGTTTGACCGCGTAAGAAGCTTCGATATTTCTGTGAATTCGCCGCTGAAATCGGTCGCCCCTCATTGATGGTGGGGAAAGGTTCATCTCGCCTTTGCTCTTCCTTTTTTGAGTTCCTGGGGCGCATTTTTTGTGTACACCCCCAGCGCTTTTTTTTCTCATGTGTGTGACCCTTCTCGCTTTTCCGGAGACGATGGACAATTTGTTGCGCAGAAGATTTTTCCGTGGTGATCGCCCCCTATCAATCAGATCACATATTTTCTTGGGGCATTCAATTGTTCCTTTCACGGTCGCAGCTAGAGTTCGTCTGATCTCTCTTTTCGCAGGCGGGTGGGGAATTCCCCTCTGAGCTTTCCCCCCTCTGGTCAAAACTTCTTTGCGTCGCTCCGACGTCTCCCGCTGGACTACGGGCAAGAAGGTTTTCACACTCTGCTGCCCAGGCATTCTTCAAGACGACACTTGACCCGCGGCGTTCCGTTTTCTCTTAGAACATCTCTGGTATCTCGGCCAGTTTGCCGGGTTATTTGGAGAAGCGGCTGTTGGTTCTTCGGGTTCGTGGGGCGGGAATAGAGGGAAGGTAAATTCAAGCCACCCCATATCCATTTCCTACCCTACCAATCCGCATTTTCCGACAATACCCCTTTTCCCCCACCCCCTTCGTTTCTGCTTTCGTATTTTTCCGGCCGGGATCTCAGAGTCCCTCCCCTGAAGACGAAGGCGATTCCGTCCTCTGCCTCTCACGGGGGGACGGCGCCCGACGTCCTCCCTGAGATACGCAGATGGAACTGACTTTTTCCGGTCCCTTTTTCTCTTCTATATACTGAGCTTGGGCATGGCCTCGTCCTCTTCCACCCTTAAGGCAACAGGAAACATGTTTCCTAATCCTTCACAGAGATCAAGGGAAAGTTGCCATCCGGTCCCCTCCCCAGTTTTCTGCGTGTTCATATTTCGCCTGTCAGGAATTGGTGGTTTTTTGAAACTCTTTCCCTGCGTCGGCTCCCTCTTTGAGTTTACTGAACTCATCCAATCATGCCCCCCCTCCCCCGTTTGACCCCTTAGCCTGTTGGCGTTGTCCGTTCCCTCTCGCGCCGTCCACCATGGGGTCCCCCCTGCCTCTATCTCGCGGCAAGATTGAAGGCATCACCCAGACTCTCCCCTACCCCGTCGCGGGACTCCAGATTCCGTCTCTTATTCGTAAAAAGCTGGCGCCATTTTGCCGCCGCTTCACCCTATGCCATTTCTCTCCCCTTTGCTCCCAAGCGGACCACCAGGTCATATTGTAGTAACTTGGACTTGGCGTGAAGGACACCGTCCATCTCCCTCCCCCCGCGAGTGAACCTAGGAGAAACTCATTAGTGCAGACTCTCCTGCAAGCCCCCTGGATTGCCCTATCCCTGCCCATATATCAATCAGTTGTTTTTTCTAGATTTTTTCTTTGCTTGGGAATATAGTGACGCCTAATTTCCCGCTAAGTTCTCCTGGATGTGTCTCCAAGCTAACCTTTCTGGTTCCGATTCTTGACTCCCCCTCTTTTTTTTTTAAGTAGGCCCCCAGTTCTTTTAATTTTTTCCTCTTCCTTGTCAAGGTGTTCGAGTTGGGGACGAGATGCCGTCCTGTCGGGGAGGGCGTAATCTGGATTCCTCTTCTTTTTGCATGTTCCCTTTTCCCCACAAAATCCCCCCCTTTAGAGATCACCCCCTCCCCGGCGGCTTCCTCTTTGTTGTTGTGGTCGTTTCGCGCTCGAACTTTCCAACTGCCTTCCGTTATAACGGTGGGTTGATTATGGTCTTGTTTTTTGTTGTTCTTCTAGAAGACATCATAGGAATTCGGGTGAAATCTCTCTTTTTCGCCTCTCATGCTATTCGGTCCATAACCTTGACCAGGGATAACCCCCCGTCCTCGCTTTTTCCTTTGGGTATGCACAAAGGTACGTCTTTCCTTTTCCCAAAGTTCCCTGATGGCCCTTGTTCCCCTGCGATGAAGTTTCGCGGATGTCGTGGGACCCTGTCTCAATCGCTTGTCTCCCCTTCCTACAGAGGGCAAAAGCTTGCCGTGTCCGACCGTTCTCTGAGTGCGCCTCGACTTGGAGGCGTCTTTGTCCTTTCCGCTTGTTGGACCTCTCATTTAGTCGTGAAATTTCTGCGCGATCATGGCTTTCTTTGTATTATCCTGTCCCGGAGTCGTTCCCTTGGTTTGAAACTTCCATCGGATCTGCGCGAGTGAAATCCTTTCTCCTACTTCTTCCTCTAGTACCCTTTTTTCCCGCTTCCCGCTTCTGCTCCCTTTTCCCCCTCCCCCCCGCACCCCCTTTTCCTCCGGCTTCAATACCGGCAACTGGCGAGAGCTACAAGAGATTTCGCTCTTCTCGCGGCCCCGCGGTTCTTTCCTCCTTGCTAATTGTTTGCACTGAGCAAGACGTGTTTCCACCCTTTTGACTCTCATTCCAGCGTTCGGTCCGTCTTTTCTTCCTCCGAAAACGCTCCGGGATTGATAGGACACCCCTGCTTTTTCCCGCTGTTTCCTTTTTCAAAACCGCCATGCGATCGAGAGTCTCATCTCTTTCCTATCTCTTTTGCTACCTCCAGTGGTTGCATGGCAGTGGTTTTCCTCTTTTTCCCTCCGCGCTTTGTCACTTCTCGGTGTCTATCACCCCTACCCCATCTTTCCCCTTCCTCTGTTCCATGTAGCGGTTAACGTCCGACCACCCCCCACCTATCTCATGTTACAAGCCACATGCCTTTTCTCCCCTTACCGGTCCAAACAGTGACGTCTCTTTTTTCCTCCCCCCCTCTGTTGAAGTTTCCTGGAGCTCGAAGACCCTTTCTCGTACCTGCCATTCAGAATTGGGTCTAGCGCGCCATACATCTGGCCTTCAGTAGGCTGGGGGAGATCAGTTTGCTAAAATAAGCCGCCACTGCCGCTGTATCGCTCTTAATCTTGGTTTTTTTCTTTAATTTCTGTTTATAGAAAGCTTACCATCTTCCTGCCTCCTTCCCCTATCCGAATTGAGAAGACCGCTTACGTCTGCCCCAAATGAGGTGTCGTTCAGGCTTCCGACATTTTCTTGAACACTCCCCTCGTGCATCGCACTGCCTCCCTCCTCCCCCATCGGCCTTTTGAAGTGATCGGGGATAGAAATCCGTTTTGTGTACAGGTACTGCTCTCCGACAACCTTCCCGCTGAGAGCCATGATCCCTGCTGCGGTCTTGCAAGAGGTAGCTTTTTTTTACAGACAATAAGGCTCCGGTGGATCTTGTAGCCCCCTCAAAGGTCTGCGTGGTCGGCCTACCTTCTCAGAGCACGATCGCTTTCTCAGGCTCCAGGGCATCTCGCGCTTTGACTCCCTCCCACAGTCGCTCCCATTGATGGACCGGTCCCACCATCTAATGAGAGGTCCCCCCGTAGGCCTGTACTCCATTACCCGGTTCCCGAATGGGCCCTTTGGCGTCCTCTTCCTCAGCGGATCTCTTTAGAGGATTGCGGTTCATTTTGCTCCTCCTTCCCCCCCCCTCCCGATCCGACCGGCGTACAACGGCACCCTCACGACTCACGACAACCCCGCGGATCTATCGCGAGCCTGGTTCTTGCCCCCCCCGACTGGAATTTTGCCCGTCTTGCGACCTTTCCTTCCCTTGCCTAGAGCGGCTAAATTAACATTGACAGGTTTACATTTCAGTAACTGCTAGCAACCGTCTAATCACTTGATCTCTGGTCAGGTTTTTCATTTTTTAATGTTTTTTTTGCTGCAGCCGTTGGGAACAGATGATTCATTCTTTTGGGGGTGAGGCGTTTCTTGGTTGTTTGTTCGGCAATTCTCTAATCTTTCCCCCCCCCCTAATTGTTGTTGTTTATGCTAAACAACCCCCCCACCACCAACCCCCCCTAACGACCACAACCCCCTCCTTCCTCATGTTGAGCGCCACTCCCCGCCGAAATCAGGCCCCAGGCCCCGTCAAGCGAAAGGAAGATTCGATTCCGATTTTCACGTACTTCCCAGTCGATCGGCATGCGCAGTCTTTCTCACACTTTAAGGCGTCCTTACCTGGTAGACGCTTGCGGTTAGTTTTTCATTCGAAGGGTCCCAACAGTAATGGACATTCTATACGGACACTGTTAGAGACACCCCCTCCTATCCCCCCCGGTCTTTTTATGGTTCGCTTGTTGATTTTGCTTCTCCCGTTCTCGGTTAGAAAACTCGACCCGGAACGCTTTTTTCAAGTTTCGCGTCGGTTTCCCGCCATGACTTTCCCTGACGGGCCCCCGAGGCCGTGCGGCTACCGCCTTGGTCACGGGACATCTACTCGGTGCATGGACCGTTTCGTCATGTTTTCCGGGTTTGGATGCGGCTCAGCCATTTTTCTTTCGATTCATTAGAGTGCCCTGACCCTGTACCTTGTGTCTCAAGGGCCTCGCGTCCCCTTTTTTCGCATGATGATCACGCTCCCCCCAAGACCTCTTTTCTGCTGCTCTCTGGGTAGTTTCCGAAAGTCCAAACGACCCTTTTCCTTCCCGACACGTCAAGCCTTTTTTTTTCGCGCGATTGCTCACGAGGTTTGAGGTTTCGCATACAGCCATTCGTGGTCCGCCTCACTCCTTGCCCGCTCTTTGTCGTCTTCACGCGTCTCCGCTTCTGCTTGTTCAATCCGCTCTTCCGCTCAGGCCCCCCGCTTCGTCGGTCATCAGCTTCAAGCCCAGCATGGATCAGAGGATTCGCCGGCAGGTGCAGCTAGAGGCGTCTTTCAGGTTTTTCTCCCCGCGAGGTTGCCGACGAGCCCCTTATGGAGTCGCCGCGCTCTCCTCCCCCTTTTTGAAGATGGCGTTTCTTACGACTTCTTCGCGCTCCGTACAATCCGTGTTCCTCCTCTCGTTTCAAGGAATCGCCTTCTGCCCCTCTGCGGAGATGAGGGTAGTGCAGTCTGGTCCCCACAACTGAGGTTTTGTTTCCCCCAGTTACTTGAGCTCTCTTCCTCGCCCCTTTGAAAACTAGTCGCCCTCATGTTTTTGATCTACCCGAGAAGTTGATCTTCAATTCGGGTTTAGACCCCCCCCCCCCCCTTTTCCGTTGCCCCCAATTATTCAAGACCCGATACGCCATCTTATTGAGACTCTTTTATCGGCTTTATCTACCCCGTAATTCGTAACGAGTTTTGTTCCCATCCCTCCGTGTGTCGTCTCCCCCTCCAATGTGCCTCCCCCCCCTCTTTCTTCTTGCCTCAGTTCTGAAACCGCTGAGTCCGCGCAATCCCCCCTTCTTTCCATTCCGACTTAGAGAATCAAGAGGGGGGCACGCTTCTCGGACCTCTCTGGGAGCCTCCTCCCCTTTGGGTTGACGATTTCCTCCGGGTTTTTTTTTTTTCTTAGTGTGGCGGCCGGGAACTGCGGGAATGCGGAACCCTCTGTACAAATCTCCCGTTCTCTCATTCTATCATGAATTTCAAGCTTGCCCCTGGTACCCATTTCTTTTCTTCCTGCATTCCCCTCAGACCCTTCGGCGGATCATCGCCCGAATCCCTTATCTCTCCGCATCTTCCTCCCCCCAAACGCGCCTTCCAACGTGTTGTCCTTCCTTCCCCCTTACCAAAGATCCTCCCTTCCCTTCGTAGAACGCTCGGCTTCGGCTTTCCGGCCTTTCCCATCTTCGACTTTGCTAATCATCGAGACTGTAGCAGGTCAAATGCCTTGCGAAAGCTGGCCGCCTCATCCCCCTTCATAGGTACCCCCAGGTTTCCGAAACCTGATTTCAGAAGCAGGGACTGGAAAACGGATGCCTACCCAGGCCTGTTGCAGCCGCTACAATCCCCAGAAGCGAGACGCCCCGGGTTAGCGCGGGGCACGCATTGACTTTGAAAAAGGCATTTATGGGAGTGCTTTCTGTTCTGCGCGATGAGAGCCCAAGCCTCTTTTTCTGTTTTCCAATATTTATACCCCGGAAAGTTGGCACGTCCGGTCGATCTCTCGTACTCCTGAAAACCAACAAGAGTGTGTGAAGATTCCTTTCCCTCGATTTCATTGCCCTTTCTCCCTGAGCCTCGGCAATCATTTTTTACGATCCTTCCTTGAGCTTGTATACGTGCTTCCCCTAAGCTCTCAACCACTGGTAGCCACCCGCAGGTTGATTTCTAACGGCGAGACATGCCCTTTTCGTTGTGATTGACGGCCTCCGATTCTCCCTGACGTGATTGTGGACAGACCCATCAATTTACCATCCCTGCGGACAAGTCGGAGACAAACCGCCAAATCCAGCGAGAACATGTCCTCTCTTGAGCCCGAGCCCACGCCCATCCTTTTCCCCCCTCTTTTGTCCATCGCGGTTCTCTTGATCAAGTGTGATCTGTTTTGGATGTCGTTTTTAAAAGGGGTTTAGAGAGGATAGGGCGCTTTTGTGATTTTTTTCTTGTTTCCAAGATCCCTGCCAAATGGACGAGGCCCCCCCCCCACTTCCTTTTGTTGGGCAGTACATCTCAGTGTGGCACAGTTCTCTGCTAATGGGTCCAGAGCGAGCAGTTTCTGAGAAGGGCTGGACTTGATGCTCCTTCTTCTTTCATATATGGCGCGCCAATTTGCGATATTGGCTCGTACTCTGTGGGTGTTCTTCCGACCTTACCTCTTTTTTCCTTTTTAGTGATTTCTTCTGCAGAGGTGAGCCTGCCTTGTTGTTTTCCGCCGGAATCGCCCGTCTTTCTCAACAGGCTCCTTCCTCCCTTTTTTCCCATAGACTTTCCTCTTTTCGGTGTCTAAGGAATCCGATATCCTCCTTTGGGGGACCGAGAACCCGCCTGGGTAGCGCGCAATAAAATTGCCTTCCGACCAGTGGATCCCTCTTTCCCCCGTCCTCTCTTGTTCGTTTGATTCCCCTGCTTGAATCTTTGCCACCTCCTCCCTTCTCTTAATTTTTCTGGTTGATTTTAAATCGTCTGAGGTCTTGCTCTCCATGTCGTTTCGCACAGGGGGGACATGCTCAAGCTTCCGCTATCCCTCTCCCGATTTTCTTTCCCAGCTTTTAAGAGTTAGGTGGCGAGCGGCGTGCGCCCTGCGGCCGCCGCTTGCGAAGCTTCTCAGTTTCAGCTCCTTCTATCTGCGCTCTTTTTTCTGATTTTCAAGGATGATAGTCACACTGAAGTTGCTTGTTTTTTTTCAGCTCAAAGCCGAAAACGTTTCCAGGTGTTTCCAGGGGCGGGCCGCGCTTGCCATGCTTATTCGACATTGACGTCCGATCCTATTCCCTTCTATTGTACCTCCTTCCCTTTCTTTCCTTTCCTCACACGAATCACCCCCACAGCCTCAGGCTCCTAATCTTCCCCCTTCGTACCTCCGAGAATATTTTCCGCTATCTGTCCCCCCCTTAGGTCCTTTTTTTTCTTTCTTTTGAGAAAAGCTGGAGAAGTCTTTCTTCCTTTTGCGAGAAGTCCCAGAGTGTGTAGGTAACTTCTAGGTAGGCTACTCCCCCACCCCGGCGTGAGGTTGGTCCCGTCTTTACAGTTCCTCGTCTATCCATGACATGACGAAGTCTATATGCTCATTTCTCTGTAACCGCTGTCCCGGGGTTTTCCCGGAAAAAACCCGTGGGGGGCTCCCGCACGCAGACGCAGTATTTTCTCGTCCCAATCTCGTAACCTCCCCCCCCTCGTCGAGAAACCTTTCCAAGATTTTTCTTTCATTCTGCTTGACGTTCCTGCAGCTCCCAATGGGTAACACCATGCACATGGGCCCTCCTTCTCTCCCGGTTGGCCCATCACCCCCCCCGCGGGATGCCTCCCAACAAAATAACCGTGAAATTCCCCGATCGCTGAAGAATTTCTTTCCGCCCCCACTCCGCTCTACGCTCTCCTCCTTCTGGAGGCCATACATCCGGGCCAGCGGTCCCCCTTTTCGTCCTGGGCAGCATCCTTTTAGTTCATCCCTACCCCAGCGATTGCTGCACCTGACGCTGAAATTGTCCTCTTTGATCTGAGTTCAGCTTCTTTTCGATACCCCTAGACCTTTTTCGTTGTCTTGCGCTTAGACTTTTTCGCAGCATCCTCCCCGGATCGCCCCTGGAACAATCTTTCGTTAGAGGGTTGAACCCGATGTGATTCCGAACCCAGCCCGCTTTCCCTTTTTTTTTTTTTTCTTCCCCCCCTTCGCGAAGTCCCTCTGACGTTGAGCACCTTTCTTTTTTCCCTTCCGGTGAACCCCAATGAACAGCCCGACAATCCCCGATCAACTCGGGCGTTCTTTTCCTGGTTGAGGATTTTCCAGCCTCGCGGCTCATTTTCCGCGGAGGTGCACCCAGGTGCTTGTTTGTGTTTCCTTCTTTTTCCTGGCTCAAGATCCCCGACCCCGAGCTTCACCCTCTCTTGGCTCCGCGCGGGACTCTCAGCGCCACTTCCAGTCACCGCTCATCCCTTTCTTGCCGGACCAACATGA
>Ga0179593_1811550_pt1 | contig 34556 bp, 59 predicted proteins | sample CZODoug2_1_08_16_FD_185931 | JGI IMG/M metagenome (GOLD analysis project Ga0179593, IMG submission 185931) | Vadose zone soil fungal communities from Angelo Coast Range Reserve, California, USA - CZODoug2_1_08_16fungal (PacBio error correction) | ecosystem: Environmental > Terrestrial > Soil >... | reverse complement strand
TCATTGTATTTTTTCGACCGAAACCCCTTTCCCCCCGCGCATTTGTGGCTCCTTGAATGGGCCAAAATGGGTTGCGGGGGCGGTTTTTTTCCTTGCGGGCCGCTGGCTTTTTCCGCCGCAAAAAGACGGGAACTTTTTTGCAGATTACTTTGGTGACTTTTCCTCGACAAAAATTTCCGGTTTTCCCACGTACGCAAGGGCAAAGTTTTTTTCATTCTTCTGCAATTTGTTGTAATCCTGTCCCCCCGGTCGGCGGGGAGGAGCCGTCTAGTGGACGACTTTTTTTTTCTTTTCCAAAGATGGTAACTCTTTGGCAATGGGACAGGCGACATGCAACCTTTTTTGGGGGAGGCTCCCTCTTCGGGCAATGATTGGTCCAAAGGGCGGTCCATTTTTGCAGGATGCTGCCCGTTTCTTCTCCGGCCAATCTAAACTTCTTTTTCCCAAAACTGCAGTTTTAAGGACTCCTTTGCTTTCTTTTTCGTCTGATTTTTTAGCTGGTTTTTTTGCGCAAAACTCAAACGTCTTCCCGTGTGTCTCTTGGTTCTCCCGCTTCCTAATTTCGGGGTGCAACGGTTGCGGTTCCTCGGGGTTTGCCGGCGTGGAACCTTTACCCCTCCCCGGGGGAAACTCTCGGTAAGCCCCTTTTTCTTTTTCTTTTCGTTTTCCTTTTCTTTAGTTTGCCTCCTTTGTTAGCGTCGAATTCATGGGTCCTTTTCTCAACTCAAAGCCGGAAACCCCCTCTTTTCCCTTCGCGCCTGGGCCCTATTCTCTGTCTGTTTGAACTTGGGCTCCCCCTCGCGGGCAGGTCCCTGGGAATCGACAGTTCCTCCCCTTTTTTCGGCTTTTAGTTTTGAAGGCGGTTCAGGGGCAAGGGTGGCCAAGGCGGCCGGGTTTTTCCCTTTTGAAGCGCGAGGCCTGTCGTTTTTTTTCGGCCTTATGAATTTTTCTCCATCCGTGGAGTATAACAGGAGCCCCCTTTTCCACCAGAAATTTTGGCTAGTTTCAGTCCGAAAGGAGGTCTTTTTTTGGTGCAAATTCTTAATTGTCGCCGGGCGACTTTTTTCCGTGATTTCCCCGGCGGCCCCTTTTTTTTTCCTGGCGGCGGGCGGCGTTTTTTCCCTGCGGCTTCCTTTTCCCGGGCGTTTTTTTTCGCAATCCCTTGCGGCCTTGGTCAACCAGCCTCCCTTCCCCCCGATGCGATCTTCGAACGCCCATTCTCTCTCACGGGCCGGCCCTTCCACCTATTTTTTTTTTTCGCCTTTTTTCTGAAACATTCCCAAACATCTTTTTTCTTGGGGGGGGGGGGGGGGGGGGGTGTTTTGTGTTTTTTTTTTTTGTTGGGGGGCTTTTCACCAATCCTTTGGCGCTTTTTCCTTCCAAGGCACGAGTACGATTCTTACCCCCCCTTTCTTGCCGAGCGCCTCCTTCTTCCTTCCCAAAAGGACTGGATTCCTCCGTTCATCTCTGGGGGTGCGCCCCGCTAACCTTTCAAAAACACCCCCAATCGGCGATGATCAGTCGGCTTTTTTTCCCCCTCCTCCTCCGTGGTGTTCTTTCTTTTCTTTTAGCCCGCCTTTTTCCCATTGATATTTTGGGCCTGGACGGTTGAAGGTTAAGGCTTTTTTTTTACTTGCAACGGGGGCGAGCTTTTTTTTTCCTGCCGAAGCGCTCGTCACTCCTCTCTGCGCATGTCTGCTTTGATTTTCCCCCAAGGAAAAAAACCAATTTTTTTTCTTTCTTTTGGGAATGTTCCCCAAGCTTTCCTTTTGCAAAGTGCTTTTTCCCTTTGTAAGCTGGCTTCCTCGATTTTTTTTTTTTTTGGTCAGATCGCATCGTTGTGGAGAGATTTCTTTGGTACGTTCAGGCCGCGCGGGCTTCTCTAGGAACGCCGCACCGTGACTCCCTTTTTTTTTTCCTCCCCGCCTCCGCCGCCCTCCGCCCTTTTTGTTTCGGCGCTGGGAGAGGTAGGCTTCCCCCCCTCCTCTTTCGCTGCCCTCGCTTTTTTTTCCGTTGCTACTTTCCCCCTCTTCTTGCCTCGCCATTCCCTTCCGTGGCTCTTTCTTTTGCCGCAGAACTTGGCCACTTTAAAGTTCCGCCAGCGAGCGGATGTCCCCCTTTCTTTTTCTTTTCCCCCAAGGCTTTTCTGCGTCCCAGCTTTGCGGCGATGGGAGGATTGCAGTCCCTCTTTGCCTGGGCGTGAACGCGGCTCCTTGTTCCAGAGGGGGTTTCCTCTTTCCCTTGAGTACTTGTTTTTGACCTAATTCGAAGGAACCCCTTTTTCCCCCTTCCCAGTTTAAAAACTAAAAGGGTCCTTTTCTTTTTCTACCGAGACCTCCCCCCGTTGTTGTTTTTTAACCAACCTTTCAACGGTCAACGCGTTTTTCCCGGAACGGCACCTGTGCCGCTTCCGACTTAGGCTGGGTTCGTGTTCCCCATACCATGTAAGCGTCCGGCGTTGGCGTTTTTTTTTGAGGGCACCCCCCCTTTTCCCAACAAATTTATCCCTCTCCAAAAATTTCAAATGCTGGAGGTCTTTTTTTGGGAAGGCTTTCTTTTTTAGTTCGCGGGAAAACCTTTTTTCCCGCCGCCGGCCGGGCTTTTTCCTAAGACATCGCCCTCCGAGTCCCCCCTGGCCGCTTTCAATTGCTCGGTTGTCCCCTTTTTTTGCACGACACCACCCGTTCTCCCCCCCTTTCTTCTTTCGACCTTCTATTTTTCCCATTTTTGAAGTCCTGTGGGTGAAGGCGAAGTATCCTCACTCTGCGTAAAGTTGTCCGAAACGTTTTGGGGAGCGTCGATCGCTTTTTTCCTTTCCTTCTTTGCCGAATTTCCTATCTTTCCCCCCCCCAGGCCGCCACGCACCCTTTTTTTTCTTCCCCCTTGGCCATTAATTGACCCCCCCAAAACAATCTTTCCCCTCCTGATCCCGATTTTTTGCTTCCCCCCCGTGATATCTCACACCTTAAAGTCCTACTACTTCTTTCCGAAATTGCGTATGGCCTTTCTTTTTTCGCCGTTGGTGTCTTTCCCTTTTTCCCCATTGGAACCATTGACGGCTTTTTTTAGAGGCAGGGCGGGCCGTTTCCTTGGCGGTTCCTGGGACCTGCAGATATTTTTTCTTTCCCCCCCCAACCGGCGACACCTTTTTTTCCCCCCGGGGTCCAGTTTTTCAATGCCCCCCGTAACCCATTGGCTGGACGTCGATTCCTGTAATTAGAACTCCCTTCTTTCCCAGTGAACATGTACGTTTTTTTTTTGACCCGACCCCATTGTTGCTTTCCCCAGCAAGACTTTTTTGTGATAACAATTTTTTTTCTTTCACTCTTTCACTTTTTTTTCCCCCTTTCCTTGCGGCTTTTTGATTTGCGGTTTTTACATTATTCCCATTTAGGGCAATTCTTCGTGCCATTAAGCCAATCCTCTCTCTTTTTTTTTTTTTTGAGGAGAGATTTTCTTTTTTTTCCCTGTCTTGAAAACTCTTTTGACACTGTGAGCGAAACACGCTTCCTCCCCAAAAATTCCTCACTTTTTTGCTGGAAGTGAAAGGTGTTTTTCCCCGCCACCAATTTCCCCCCACCCCCCCCGCTCCACGGGCAGGGACCTTCCCAAGAAAACCCTGTTTTCCCGCCGATTTTTTCTTTTTCGTCCCCCCCACCTACTGTCCCTTTCCTCAAACGGCAGGACAGGGTTTCTTTTTTACAGACTGGGCGACGGCCCCTTTTTTTTTTCCCATCTTGGACTTGGAGGGTTTGGGGTGGTGACCATTCTGCAGGCAGGGTTCACTTGGAGCAGGGTGCCTCTTTTTGGCCGGCCCCCCTTTCCCCGGATTACGCCGTCCACGATGTGTTGCCGACACCACTTTTTTTCACCCATCCCGTGCATCCCCATTTAGGGGAACTATCGGCAACCAGCTCCACTTGTACTTAGGTTTTTTTTCTATCATTTTCGTTCGCTTCCCCCCCCCGGATATTCGGTGGATTTTGTGGTGCTCGTTCCCCTTTTCCCATGGCTACCGAATGGGTGTTTGGTTGCGGGCGACCTGGGGACGTCTTTTTTTTTTTTCTCCGCAAGCCGGACCCCCCTCGTGAATTTCTTCCCCATCAAATGAGCGACGCCCCCTTTTCCGTTGTTGCGTTCGGCCCTTCCCTTTTGAAAATGAATGGGAGACTTCCTCTTTTCCTTCTTTCCGTCACCATCTTTTTCTTGCGGCGCGGCGCAGTTGGGTCCTCCCTTTGTGTTCGTGCCCAAGATTGTTCCCCCCCGAGCAACATTTCTTCCTTCAAATGGGTGGTTCTCGAATTCTTTTTTACGAAAAGGCGGTCCAGGCCTTGCTTCCCGTTCCCGCGACTCCGTCTCCTTGCAACTCCGCCTCCTTTCTTCAGTCCCTTTTTTTATTAGTGCCCCAAATGCCGTTTTCTTTCCTGGTACGCGGGTTTTGGGACTTCAACTACCAAAAAGCCGTTTTCCCCAATGTACTGGTCCCTGCCACCCCCCCTCTTTAATTCGTTTGCCAGTGTTCGGTGAGTTCCTTCCTTGGCACGGACGTGGACCTCTCACAATGATCACCGTCCCTTTTCTCGGTATCCTTTGCGTGGCCTTCTTACTGGGCTTTCCGCGTGACGCTACGTCTTTTTTTGAAGTCATGGCCTTTTCCGCAGGGGTCACACCCCCCCCTTCTGGAAAATTCGGGGTCCCAACTGATTCTCGAGTTTTTTTACTTTCCCTGGCCAAGTCGCCCCCCCCCCCTCCACAATCGGCGGCGGCAGCGGTTCCCCCCCCACTCTTTTCCCTGCACGGTTGTCTTCTCGCTTTTTTTTCCACGTTAGGGACGTTCCTGTTGGCAAGCGGCGGCGCTCTTTTTTGACGTCGGCGAAGCCCTCCCTTCAGGCCGCTTTTTCCGTGAGTATCACCGGGCTCCCCTGGGAATTTTGGCTTTTTGGCAGCGAGCCCTTTCTCCGGTGCGGTCTTTCTGATGAAGTCTTCCTGGAAAACGCCGCCCAATCCGCGGCCAAGGGCGGAAACCCCTTTGCGGAGGGGCTTTTGCGACCCCCTGTGCGGTTTCCGTGATCCGCCCAATCCGTCCCTGAACGTCTTTTTTTTTTTCTCTATATTCCCGCCCCTTTTTTTTCTCCCGACCTCCTCACTTTCTTTAATCGGACGGGCCCGCTTTCCCCATTCGGAGAGCTTTGGTCTGGGTCAGGTTTCCCTTTTCCCCCCCCCTTTTTTTCTTCACACCCCCCCTTGTTTTTCGTAGTCGGATGGACCTTTTTTTACCCCGATTTCTTTACTCGACGGTTGCCCTTTTCGATTTTCTCCGGTGCCCCCCTCTTTTTCGTGCAAATTTCCTGAAAACTTTTTTTACCTTCAAACGTCAGGGCCCCTTCCGGCGTGCTCGTCTTCCTTCTTCTTTTACATCCTCTCCGTTGTTGTTTTTGTCTTTTCTCCTTTTCCCTTTACTGGATCATCTTTTTTTGATTTGCTTTTCTCTTTGGTAGCGGGGGCGCCGGTGGTGTCTTTGCGAGCGTCTTTGGTAGGGTTTTTGCTCGGCCAAGCGTGTTTTTTTCCTCTTTCGTACGGGCCGTGCTCGCAGTTTTGACGAAAAGACCTTCCCGAATTTTGGGAATGTCAGGGCCTTCGCGCGAAAGGTGTATTTTTTCTCTTTTTTTTTTTTGAGCGCACTTCCTTTTTTCGGTCGCCGTGTTTTTTCTGATTAGAGAAAAGGGAGTGTCTTTTCAGGCGCCGAGGCTTTCTTTGACTTTCGGGACCGCCGTCCCCTTCCCGCCCGCCCTCCCCTCCGCGTTTCTGGGATACAGAATTCTTGTGCGTTTTTTCAATTTCCTGAATGCGATCTTTCCCTTCCCAAAATTTCTGGGTTTGGAGGGGCCCTTTTTTTTTTTTTTTCCTCACGGATTCGTTTTTTCAAGTTGAATGTTTTTTTTTCCCTCGAAGTTCAACAGGTTTCCCCCCTGCGGACGTCAATAAACGTTCCCCGGAGGACAGGGTGCTGTAGATTCCCCCCTCTTCCCGGTTCTTGTCTGCTTGCTCTTTGCAGGAGTTCACACTCTTTTTTCGAGAATGAGTTCTTTTTGATTGTGGTTCCGGATTGAGGCTTTTTTTCGCGCAATTTCCATGTTCGGTTTGGAATTTTTCTGGGTCCACGCTCCGGTTCCGTTCGACGCAGTTGTCTTTTTCCTTTCCCGTTCGTCGGCGGCGACCTGCCGGGGCAGCGGTTGCACCGTGCGCTTCTCCTTTCGGCTGTTTTTTTTTTTTTTTTCGGGTCTTTTTTTTTGTGAGCATTACCCCCTTTTTTGCGGGGGATTTTTGCGCGCGAGTTTTTTTTTTTTCCCGGACCCCCTCCCCCCTACTTTTTCCTTTGTGGGCACTACAATTTCCCCCCCTTTTTTTTGCGGCGAAGTGTGGACCCTTTTAGGATCGGCCTTTTTACACTCGGCGTTTTTTTCCAGCCTTGTTCTTTTCCCTCGCCTCGAAGGCTCCGCCCCTTCCATTGGTCGGGGGCAATCCCCATTTTTTCCTCCCCCCTCCACACACCGTTTTCTTTGCGTCGCCCCCTCTTTTTTTATATCGGCCATGGTGACGGCCCGGTGCAGCGAAAAGTCATTCTGCGTAACGTTGTCTCCCCCTTACAAAGTTGTGGTCTGTCTTCGATTTTTTTCCGAAGCGTTTACCCGGGCTGCGAGACCCCCCCCTGGGGCCGGGCCCGCACCCCCCCCCCTTTCTTTGGCCATCAATTGAAAGAGCCTTTTTTCACGAATGATCCGGATTTTTTGTCTGCCTCCCTCCTCCTCCACCTTCCAAGTCAGGGCTTTCCCGAAATTGGCGTCTGGCCGGTTCTTCTTTTTTTTCGCCGGTGGTGTCGGCAACCTCCCTTGAACGGCGGTCTCTTGGGCATTTTTTCCGTCACCCTTTTTCCCTCTGTCACTGGGCCTGTCCCCTGTGGCCAGGTCACCCCCTCCCCTCTGAAGGGCCCATGTCCCACCCAGCAACTCTTTAGAACGTCTGACTCATCTTTTTTTTTGCTGTGTCTAGTGCCCCCCCTTTTTCTCCGTTTCGACCTCCGGGTTTCAACGACTGCGTTTTTCTCCCCCCCCAAATCTGGGGGGTTTCCCCCCCCTCGCAAAAAACGGGACCAATTTCCCTCTGTGCTCGTTGTTGACAATTACCTCCCATTTTCTTTACGGTTTGTCGGCCAAGCAATAAGCCCCCCATCCGTTGTTGTGGTGAGATCTATGGCTGGGGAAGAACCAGTCCCTTCCTCATTTGACCGAACCTTTTACCAAGTGCGAACACAAGGCCAGTTTCCTTCAAGGTCCCCCTTTTCCAGGAATTTCCCTTCCAAGGAACCCAACCCAATTCCCCAAAGCGAAAATGTCGGGTCCCCTGAAAACCCTGGCTCCCCTTCGTCCATACCTTTTTTTTTCATGTTCATTTCCCTTGTGGGCGTGTCCTAATGTCCAGCAATGGTATTGTTGTTTTTTACCTGCGGGCCTTCCAGGCTTTGGTTTTCTTTGGCGTTTCCCCAATTTCTCTGGGCCCAGGTTGGTGAGCAGACTTTCCCCGCGGCCTGTGTTCCCCGCCGCTCTCTTACCGCCGTCCACATGATGTTTTTTCCGTTGAAGGGGCCCCCTAAAAACCATCAGCGTGACACCCCCTTTTTCCGCACTTTCGTGGAACCCTCGGCCAACACAGTTACTGCTTTTCTTTTTATAAATTTAGTGTTCCCTTCGAGGAACAATCCGGTTTCCGGTCGACTTGCTGCCTCCTTTGCATGGGCCAAATGGTTTGCGCCGGGGGCTTGGCGGCTTTTTTTTTCCCGGGTTTTTTCCCACCGGCTCGGCAAGGGATTTACGTTTCCCATCGATCGACGCGCGCAAAACTTTTTTTTTTTTTTCCCCCAACGTACGTGGTCCCCCAGTTTTGAAATGAATTTTTCCGGACTTTTTTTCCCCCACCCCCCATTGGCAGATATACCAGGTCGTTTCCTCGGCGCAGGTGGAGACCTTTTCCGGAATGGTTTTTCAATGAAGCGCATTGTCCCTTGTGGCGGAGGCTCGATGGCTTTTTTTCTTCCGGCTTCCTGACCATTTATTCCAGGAGGGGAGGTCCCGCGACGTTTCTTTTCCCGCCCCGACTTTCCCAGCCTTTTCCAATCGTTGAGACCTCAGTCCCCCATGCAGTTTTCGTACTGATTTTTTTCTCGGGCGCTTTCCCCCGCCGACTCCGTTCCACCCCTTTTTTTATCTTTCCCCGGGAGAATTAGTTTTTTTTCCCGGTGCGTTCCTCCCCTCACCCGCTGCCCCTGCTGCCCTCAAAACACGATCATAGAAAAAGTTTGGTTTTTTCTGGTATCCCTCCTTCCTTTTTACTGGGCTCCCTTTTTTGGCGCTTTTGTTCGCGTTCGAATCCTTTCCCCTGCTCAAGAGGTAATCCTCCACCCCCTCTGGGAAAAAATTCTCCTCCCTTCTCTCCGTCTTTTTTTCCCCCAGACACCCCTCCTGACAAGCGCCACTTCTTTCCAGGCGCGGCTTCCACCCTTTTTTTTTTTTCACACCAGCTGTTCCCCTCTCCCCTTAGCGGAACGTTCCTGCACCCCCTGCAGGCGGCGCGGCACCCTTTTTTTCGGCGAGCCTGCCCAAATTCTGCTGTGACCCTCATTTTTTTGCGCACACAGGGGCCGCAACAAGCCGAGGGCCCCTTTTTCAGATTTTTTCACGCTCAGTCCTTTCCTTTTCCCTCCCCAAGGGCGGAGGTTTTTCCCGGGGCGGCGAGTTCCCCTTCCCCCCCAGGGCGGAACTTCCTTTTCTAGCTTTTTCGTTCTGCTTTTTTTTTTTCCCGTCAACCAAGGCCGACGGCTTCCCCCCCGATGCGATTCTCGACCCCCCTCCTGTATCGGACTTTTTTTTTTTCCGCCCAGCCCTCCTTTGGCCTTTCCCCGCTTGAACATTCCCACCCTTGTGCAAACAAAGTGGTTTTTGGTTTCCCGGGGTCTTTTTTTGCCGTAAAGATCTTAATCGGAAGGGGGGCCCTTTCGCTAGGCAGATTTGCTCCCCCTTTTTTTTCGCCCCGTGCAAACTTCCTTTTTTTCCCCTGCTCCTCCAACGCGGCCAATTTTCTGAATCAGTCCGGCGGCTTCCTCTCCTCCCGTTGTGTTGTTGATCTTCGAATCATCGCCGGATTGATCCCACTTTTGTAAGGCGGGGCGCCCGTGGGTTTCCCCTCTTCCGTCTTGGGTTAGTCGACGGTCTTTTTTTCATTTCCTCTTAGGGCAAGGCGGTGGGCACTTTTTTGCTGCCGCGCGAGCGTTCCCTTTCCCCCCCCAACTTTTTTTCCCCCCCCTTTTTTTATTCCCTCGGACGGGGGGGGGGGGGGGGGTGTTTCCCCTTTCTGTTTGGGCCAAAAGTTTTTTTTCCGGATGGATTTCGGCCCTTTTTTTTTTCTACGGCTTTGGCTTCCTATGTTAATTCTCAGGAGAAAGCCGTTGAGGCTGGTTGACTTTTTGCAAGGAGGATGCGATAGTCCCTCAAAGCGCACGGGGGTCCTTTTTCGGTCCTGCCTTTCCACCTTTTTTTTCTTTTTGCTCTGGGGCGGCGTTTCGTCTTTTTTTCCCCTTGGGCAAATCCTCTTTCGCTGTTTTGGTGGCCGGGGCCATGGGCTTCCGGGTGCCTTTTTTGTGACTGTCCGCCGCCCTTCCTTAATCATTTTTTCTTTTCCCTTTGGCCCGCGCACGCCTCCCTTTTCCGTTCCAATAACGTTCCTGGAGGACAAGGCGTGTCTCTGTGGAAGCACGCGGTTCTTGCGCTTGCGGATTTTCTTCTCGAGGAATCACCTTGCTTTTTTTGCCTTTGCTTGAGGATGACCTTTCTTTCTTTGTTTTTTTTTTTCTTGCGCGAAGGGCCATGACTTTTCCGTAGCGTTCCCCCCGCTGTCTTTTTCCCCAGTAAAAACGTAAACGTTTTTGATTACGAGGAATTTTTGAGTGGTTTGGCAGGCTTTTTCCACCCTTACTCCTTTTTTTTGGAACGCACCCGTTTGCCGCTTTCCCCCCCCCCCAAACGAATTAGGATGGGGTGCCCCATCCCAGGAGTTTGCGAGGTTTTTTTTCCGGCCTTTGGGGGTTTTTTTTTTTTTCCAAACAGGCTACCGTCCCCCACGGCAGTTGGGGTTTTTTCGGGCTAAGGGGGGGGAGGCGGAGTTGGCCTTTCTTTGATCGGCCGCCGTCCTCGGGAAACGGGGAGCAGCGGCGTTTTTTTTTTTTTTAAGCATTTGCTGTTTTCGGCACTGCGGAACTCTGTCCCCCCCCTTGAGCGCTTCCCTTTTGGGGGAATCCACTCCCGTTCTCCCACTGCGCCGGCGTCCTCCCCCTCTTTTTTATATCGGCCATGGTGACAGGAGTTTCCCTTTTTCAGTCTCCTCAGTAAGTCCCCTTCCCCCCTTTCCAGAACCGCCTCACGATTTTTTTTCTTTGATTCTCGCTGAGCAGTTTTTCCGCGAACCTCGCCACCGCCCCTCCCCGCACCCCGCGCCCATTCCTTCTCCTTTTTTCTCTCCGCAGCCCCCCCTTTTCCCTCCTGATTTTTCGTCGCCGTCCCCTTCTCTACCCACCTTAAAGTTTTTTGGTTGCCGATCTTCCGAACCTTGTCTCTTTTCACGCTGGTTTTTTTTTTGGTGCGGCCCTTCTGAACCATCCTTTTCCTCTTGCCAAGCAGCGGCAGTTTTTTCCTTTTTTTTCACCTTTGCTCTGGGTCCCTTTTTCCACGCCAAGGTCCCCCTTCCTTTTTCGCAAGTCACGACGATTCTCCCCCCAAGACAATTGCTTCCTCTTTCCCTTTTTTTCGGAACTTTGCTCGGTTTTTTCCCCCATGTAGGTATGGACGTTTTTTTTTTTTTCATTGGGACGTGGCCCTTTTGGCGCTTCTTTTTTTTTGTAATTTTTTTCTGTCACTTTTTTGAGGATGCGATTTGAGGCTTGTTCGATCGTGGGCCCCTTTACAATAGGATATGTGCAAAATCTGTTTCCAAGCGTCGCGCGTGGCCTACTCCTCCCTTTGTTGTTGTTTCTTTTTTTTTTTTTATGGGCTGGTTTTTCCCCAATAGCACTTTGACCGCCCCCCCTTCTGAATTCCATCATTCAAGGAATTTTTTCAAGAGTGAAAGGTACCCCCCCCCCCCCCAACCAGGATGTTGCTCCTCCCCCCCAAGCCAGGTTTTGGTTTTTCTCAAGAAAAACCTGTAGTGTTTTCTTCCGGTACACTGCACTAGACCTCGTGAATAATGGTTCTTCCCGACCCCCGGCCCCTTTTTTTGGGTTCATCATTGGGTCTTTTTTTGGTCGGGTTTTTGTTTTTCTTCCCCCCCCCCCCCCCTTTGTTGTACATTTTTTGTGAAGCAGAGTCCTTCTTTGCCGCTGCTTTTTTTCACACTGTTTGCCGCCCACCTTTTTTACCATCCCCCTCGACAGACGCAATTTTCCCCTTTTTTCACCCCCGCGAACGTAACTCTTGGGAGATTCCTTTCTGAAAATCCGGAATCATTCGTGTTCCGCGGAAGAATTGTGGCTTTCCGCCAACATGGGTTCGATTTTTTTTGTGCGGGGTGGGGCGGGTTCTTTGGCCGAGGCTGAACGCTCGGAAAGGATTCTCCCCTCAAATCGACTCCCCCCACTTTTCTTTCCCCTTGGGCCCCCCTCTTTTTGGAACTGAATGAGGACCTTTTGGACGGGCCGCTCCCCCCCCGGTCGGCGATCATTTTCTATTTTGTTTTTTTTTTTTAGTGTTCTCACTTTGTGGTTTTTGTGTTCGTGCCCCCACAAAGATGTAATGGTTTGATTGACTCCTTCATGCCTACCCCTAAGTTTGACAGGGCCTTTTATGTGCAAAGGACGGTCCAAGGTTCTTCGCCGCTGGGGCCTACCCCTTCGTTCCTTTCCGGCCTGCAACTCCGTCCGCCCCCCCTTTCTTTCCAGTGCCCCAACTGACGTTTTCCCTTTTTCGGTTTTTGCTCCCCCCCCCCCCACAGCGGACGCTTTTTCCCCAAATCCTTTTTTCCCGGCGCTAATCGTTTTTCCTTTTTCCACGGTTTGATTTTTTTTTTCCCCCCGCCGCTTCCCCTTTTTTTTTTAACTTTCTGGGGAAGACCTTTTTTTTTGACGTGTCCCCTTTTTTTCTTTTTTCCCGCGTACGGTTCGTTTTCTTTCCATTTTCGCTTTTGAGGGTCATCCTCCCCTTTCCCTTTTTTTTGAAAATTCGTGTTTTCCGCACTCACCCGTCACGCACCTCTTTTTTTTTCCTTACTGAAAAGCGAAATTTTCAGGACGCGGCTGACACATTTCCCCGAAAGCCCTTTTTTTTACTCCTCCTTTTTCTTTCTTTTTTTGGACGTTCCGCAGTGGCCAAACCTTTTTTTTTGGTGGACGTCGAGAGCATTCTCCCCCTGGGAGGCTGACAGTTTTTCCCCCTTCCCCGTGATTATTCCCCCCTTTGACCCCCATTTTTTTTTCCTAATTTTGGCGAGTCTTCTTTCAAGTCTTTTTCAATTAGTTCGCTCCCTCCCTGGTCTTGATTCCCCTTTTTTGCAAAGGTTTCGGAGCGGGCGGCGGACCCCCCCTTGCGGCGGTACGATCGCCTTGGCCTGCCCCCTTTTTTCTTTCTCTTATCTTTCCCCGACCTCCGCCGGTATTTTCGCTCAACCGTCCACTCTTTTTGCAGATAAAAACGTTCCCTTTTCTTTTTTGGTCCTGCTGTGCACATTTCCCCAAAACCCCGTGGTTTTTCTTTCGTCGGCTTTTTTTTTTTTTTTGAAGAAGCCGTACGATTCTCCCCCCCGATTGCAGAATTTTTCCCCGATTTCTCCTTTTCTTCCTTCCTCCCCGTGCAAAATCTTCCCTCCCCCCCCCGCCTTTACCTTCAAACGGTCCCCCCCTTCGATGATCAGTCCGGCTTTCTCCCCCCCTCCGTTTGTTGTTTTTTTTCTATCGATATTTTTTTTGACTGAACTCATCGCCGGATTTTTCTTTGAAGGTAAGCGGGGCGCCGGTTGGTTTTTTTTTTGGGAGAGGAGTCTTTGTAGGTTTTCCCCTTTGCCCGCTTTTCCCTTCCCCCTGCCTCCTCTCCCGGGCGTTGCTGGCCGTTCTTTTTCTTTTCCCGAAGAAAAAACTTTTGGCCACCGTTGAAGATTTTTTCCCCTTCCCGGTATGTTTGTCTCCCCTGCTCTCCTCTTTTCCTGGGCTTTAGGCCCGTCGTTTGGCGTCGAAGATCGCATCGTTTTTTTCTCCCTTCCGTGCAGGCTGGTGACTGTTTTTCCCTTTTTTTGTGTCCAAAATGGCTTTTTTGCGACTTAGTTCCCCTTTTCCCCGACCCGGGGCCCGCCCTTTTTCCCCTCATTGGAAAGCAGGAATCTTTTTTTCTTCTTTCGGCGACATTCTGACTTTTACTTTCGATGCCCTCGCCCCCCTTTTTTTTTCCCCGGGGCTCCGGTGTTTTTTTTTTAACTGTCAGAGCCTGCTTTTTTTTTTCTTTTTCGCGCCTTCCTTTGAACCAGTTGCTTTTTTCCCTTGGGCCACCTGCTCGGTCCCCCTCCCAGCGAGGAGGGGATGTCCTTTTTTCGAATTCCACAAGCTTGTTTTTTTCTCGTCTTTTCTATTTTTTTTTTTTCTTGCGGCCCCCCGTGTCCCCTTTTTGTTTCCGGCGTTCGAATTTCCCCTTTTTGAGGATGGGGACTTCTTTCTTTTTCCCCCTTTGTGCCCTGACCTTTCAAGCTGCACCCTTTTTTTTCTTTCACGTAGAAGTCCTTTTTTTTCGTAAAAAAACTAAAAGTTTTTTCCTACGAGGGAATTCTTTGTTGTGCTTCCCCCCCCCCTCCCTTGCCGGGCAGACGGAGCCTTTTCCCCTTCGTGAGTTTGATGTCACCCTTTTTTTTTTGGACAGTGGAGGGGGACATTTTTCGGGTCATTAAGTTTGCTCGGAGAACCCCCACGGGGGACCACCCGAAAAAGGCAGTTTTTCAATGCTGCGTCTCTTGGCGGGGGATTTGTTCTTTTTTTTTTTTTTCCTGGGATCGCGGGAAACGGTTTTCCTCCTCCCTGGACCGCCTTGTCTTTTTTTCGCCCTCGATGGAGCCTCCTCTTTTTTCTTGGCTTCGTGTGTACCTTTTATCCCCCCCCAAACGAACCCCTCCCTGCGGCAAAATAGATGATTCCCTTTTCCAATGGTGACGGGGTTCTCCTTTTCCCAGTCTTCAGTTTTCACTTTCTCCCTCCCTTCAGCAAACGGGGAAAAGGTCTTTTTGATTCTCCGGGCGACGTAATTCTTTCGAGAAACAACTCGGGCCCCCCCCTTTTTCCTGACCTGCACCCTCGACCCCCATTTTCTTTTTTCTTTCCCATTGACGAGCAGCCCCCTGAAAGATCCGGATTTTTTCTTTTTTCCCTAAAATGATATCTTCCTTTTTCGCGGGTTGCCTCTTCCTACCCCCTCAGTTTCACGCTGATTGGTTTTTTTTTCCTCCCAGCGAACCATTTGGTTAATCTTGCCCACTCTTTTTTCCTGTGGCCGTCGTGTTCCCTTTGCTGTCCCTGGGACTTTTCCCCCCCCAGAAAAGGGTCACCACTTTTCTGTGAAGGCCCGCCAGTTTCCCCCCCCAGTCCCCCAACCTTTGAAAGTATGACTTCATTTTTCCCTGTCTGCGTGTCTTATTTTACTGGACGCAGTTTCGACTCTTTGGTTTGTTGCACGTTCCTTGCGTTTCGGTGGTTTTTTTTCCAATCTGGGGGGTTTCTCTTCACTTCCTCGACCCCCCTCCTTTGCTGCTTTTTGTGCGTGATTTTTTCTTTTCCCATTTTCGGTGCACTAGTGCTCTTTTCCCCTTTTTTTCCCCCCCGCCATAAAGCCAATCTCTCTCTTTTTTTTTGTGATGTCTAACCAGATTGAAAATTAGCACTCCTTTTTTTCAAAATAAATTGGTCCCACTTTTGTTGCCGCAAAAAAAGAGGCATCCCTCCCCTTTTTTTTTTCGCGACTTTCACCATTTTGCTTTTCTTCCCTTACAAACCCCCTTTTTTCCCCCCACGAAACGCTTTGGGCCCACGTCCCAAAGTCCCCCCTTTGTTTTTTCACTGCGTCCATATTGCAACTAAGAAACGCAGCTTCCTGAAGTCAGGACGTTCGTCTCCCCCCCCGGGTTTTGTGTTTTTTTCCCCCGGCGGGCCTTTCAGCTTTTTTCTTTTTTTTTGTCCCTTGGCGTTTCACCTGCACAACAGCCCCTTTCCCCCCGGTTGTTTTTTTTTTTTTGCAAGATACCATCTTTTGGCGTCCACGTGGTTGCTTTTTTTCGGGGGCCCCCCTCACTTGAAACCCTTTTCGGAACCTCCCCTTCCACGTAACTGACTTTAAGATACATTTACGTGACCGAAAATCAGGCTCATTCTTTTTCTTGTGGGCTTGCGAGTTCCCCTGGTCCGAATGGGGGCGCTTTTTTTTCCTGGTTTCGGGGGGGTGACGTCCTTTTCCCCTGCTTCGGCAAGGGATTAGTTTCCCCCCCCTCTCTCCACGTCTTTTTCCTTTGGCTGCGTTCGGACCCTTTTAAAGCAGAATTGGAACTTTTCCTCTGCAGGGAAACGAAGGTCTTTTTCCTCCTCTCCCTTTTCGGTGGTCCCGATCATATATTTTTTTTTTTTTTTCGTGGAGAACGGTGTGTTCGTGCCAAAAGCTTTTTCCCTGGATCCCCCTTACGCGTTCTTTCCTTTTTTTTCTAGAGGCCGAGGGCGTTTTTTTTTTTTTGTCCTTGGCAAGGCGGGTCCATTCTTTTTTTTTCTTGCTCCCGTTTTTCCCGCGCCTCTTCTTTCCAACTCCGGCCCAACGTTTTTTTTCAATTGAGTGCCCCAAATTTTCCTTTTGTAGGGTAGCTGGTTTTGATTGTGCCAAAACTCCAAGCCTTTTTTTTCTTTTTGCCCCCCCCCCCACCTTCCACCGGGCCCAGGCCTTCATTCAGGGCGGCACGTTTTTAACCACGCCGGCACGGCGTGACCCCTTTTCCAAACGCGCACAGGTTTTTTTTCCAGAAAATGCTCCTTCTTTTTTTTCCTGAACGTACCCCTCTTCTTTTTTTTTGTTGGAAACGCTTACGTCTTTCTTTTGCCATTCGCGCCACAGACTTTCCCCCTGCCGGAAAACCCCCTTCTGTGCCCCTTTTTCCACTTCTTCTCCCTTTTGCAAGCGTTGACTCCTGCCCTCCTCTTTTAATAGCGTCCCTGCTGGGGAATCGACATCCTTTTCGGTCCCCGTTCCTTAATGTGGCAAAAAGGAGGAGGCGCTGGGGGTGGACGTCGCAGAGGTTTTTTCCCGGCAGTTCTCTGACCTTCCCCCTTCTCCCCCCGTCGACACAGTTTCCCTTTTTTTTTTGGAGGAGGGGCAGCTCCCCCGATCCGCAGTCAGGTCGCTCTACCCAATCTTTCCTTCTTGTGCCCCAGAAGGGGACCTTTTTTTTTTTTCCCCCCTGGCGGACCGGAGCTTCTTTTTTCTTCTTCGCCCCCCTCTTGTTTTCAGCCGCACCGGCTTTTTTGTTTCCCCTTTCAAGATGCGATTCTTTCCCCCTTTTTTTCACCCGGAACTCTTTTCCTCCCCTGCTACCCCCTCCTGCTTGCCACATCGGCGGTCCTAACAAAATCTTTTCCACTTTGGCAAACCCTTTGGTGGTGCCCCCACGCTTCCTTTTTTTTTTCCCGTCGAATTCTTAAAACCTTTTTCCTTCCTCTTGACGAGAGACTCCGGAGATTTTCCTCACGGCTAGCCGTTTCCCCTTCCCCCTCTTTCTTCACCGTTTTTCTTTCCTCTTCCGATGATCAGTTTCCGGCGGCTCCCCTTCCTTTCCTCAGTTGTGGTTGTTGGGGTTTCTGGGATGAATCATCGCCGGTCTTTTTCCTTTTTCCGGTACCTGTGCGTTTTTTGTGTTTTTTTCTTTCGGCGAGGGCCGTCTTTTGTTTTTTTTTTTCTTGAGAAATCGCCGGGTCTTCCGTCGAGTAAGAATCGTCCCTTTTGTTTTTCGGCCTTTTCCTGAATCCACCCTTTCAAAAGATTTTGGGAATGTTTCTTTTTTTTTCCCCCAAAGCGAGCGACTTTTTTCCCCCCCCGTCGATTTCCGGTGGAGGCCCTGTTTTTCTTCGCGTTTTTCTTTTCTGATATCTTCCCCCCTTTTTTTTTTTTTTTGGAAGTCAGGCAGGCGGCTTTTTTTGACCGACCGCCACGAAAGCCCCTTTTCCCCCGCGCCTCCGCCCTCCTTTCCGGGTTTTTTTTTCTCAACTTCCCTTTTTTCGCGCAAATTCCTGCTTTTTTTTCTTCCCACTCGGCCAAAATTCTGGTGCGGGCTTTTTTTCGGTGGGAATTTTTTCCTTTTTCCCCCTTTTTTCCCCAGTCTTCTCTCGCCGGGCCGGCCTTTTTCTTTTTCCTAAACGTTCCGCCAGGCGTTGGGAGGACAAGGCTTTCCTCTTTGTGCACAGTTTTTTTTTTTGCAGTTGCTGCTTGAGGCGCTTGGCAGTGTTTCCCCTTCCGACGAGAATCAGTTCCCTTCCTTCTTTGGGGGGGGTTCCTCCTCCTTTGATTCTTTTTTTTGGGCCCATTCCGTACGCGAACGTTTCTCTTCCTCGGAAAAGCCAATCTTCCTGCAGTGGCTAACCGGCTTCTGGTTTGCTCAGTAAAACTTCCCTTTTTTTTTTTTTTGCCGGAACGCAACCGTGCCCCTTCCCGAACGAATTAGGCTGGGTCCCCCCCCTCCCCTTAGTTTTTTTTTTTTAAAGAGTACGGTTCCGTTTTGCGGCTCTTCCCCTTGCTACGTCCCCCACCCCCCCCCTTCTAGGAGTTTTTTTTTTTTTTGTTTTTTCCTCAATTGCTGGAGGTCTCCTTTTTCTTTTTTCGCGTTATTCCTTTTCCGGTCGGCCTTTTTGCGCGCCGCCGCATGGTCCCCCTTTTTCCCCGCCGACCTAGCCTTCCCCCTCTTGCAGGCGCTTCCATTGCTCGGGGGGTTCCCACGCCCCTCCGCTCCCCTTTTTCACCTGGATATCGGCCATGGTATTTTTCCTTTTTTTTCCGGAAGGCGAAGTCTCCTTTTTTTTTTTTTCTGTTAACGTGTACGAACTCCTTTTTTTTTTGCGCTTTTTCCTTGTCTTTCATTTTCTTCCCCTTGGGCCGAGCGTCCGGTTTTCCCACAGCAGCCAGGGGGCACGACCCTTTTCCATTTAGCGACATTTGTCCTTCCACCAATCTTCTCGCCCTTTAATTCTTTTTTGTGTCGCCCGCCACCCCACCCTTAAAAGTCATTTCCTCTTTTCCGGAAATTTTTTCCCACCTATGTTTCGTTGTCGGCAACGTCCCTTTTTTCCTTTCACGGCGGTAAATCTTGCAATCCCCGTCGCCGGGAAATCTGGTGCTTTTTCCTCTATTTTGGGTCCACCCTCCCCCCCCCTCTGAAGGGCCCGCCCTTCCCCACACAAGCAACCCCCCCCCTCTGAAACGTCTGACTCATCCGGTGCCCTCATTTTTTTCTTTTTTTTTTTTCCCCTCCCGCACAGGGTGTCTTGTTTTCCGGCACGGACCTGAGTTTCTACAAATAATGGGTTTTCCCCTTTTCCCCTTCTCCCCTTTTTTCCCCCCCCCCTTTCCTTGAGGATTGCGATTGAGGTATTTTTTTTTTTTTTTTTTCTTTTGGTCAAAAGTGCTATTTTCCCCTCCAATTCTATCTTCTTTCCTCCCTTTTCTGACGCCTGCTTTTCTGGTTTTTTTCCCTTGAAAAATAGCACGATTGCCTTTTTGTACCAACGGGACCCCCTAGCTTTCCCTTTTCCCCCTTTTTCTTTGACGTGCCCCTTTCTTACAAACCCCCCAGATTGTTACCCCTTTTCTTCCAAGGGCTGGGCCACATCTGTCTCTGTCGTTTCCCTTTTTTTTTTTTTTTTTTCCCTCCCATGGTAAATGGCCCTTTTTATTTCCACCTCCCATTTCGGACTTAATGGTCTTGTTGCTGGGTTTTTTGCTTCAGCTGGTTGTTCCTTTCCCCCCCTGGTGGACCTTTGGAGTCTCCCCCCTTGGACAGGGCAAGGGTTTTCCTACGGCCGCCTGCCGCTGCCCTTTCTCCCCCCCGGTCGCTTAATTGTTTTCTTTGACAACCAACGGTTTTCAAAAAACAATCAGTCGACGCCAAATTCGTTTTCATTACCCCCTCTAAACGTACTTGGCCTTGAATTTTTTTTTCCCTTTTTAGTGCGGAGGCTCCATCCGGATCATTCTTGCGCTCAATTTTCTTTCTTGTTCAAATGCACTTCTAGGACAAATGGTACGACTTTTTGGGTGGCGGGCGGTCCCCCTTTGTTGGCCGAGGTTTCCCTTGAACGATCGGACCTTTTTCCCACTCCCCCTCCTCCGAGCCCCCCTTTTCTGCGTTCGGACAACCGTTACGTCTTCCTTTCCCCCTAATGAGTTTTTTTGGGGAAGGGGCCCCCTTTTTTTCCGCATCTTCCTGTTAGGTACTCCCCCCTTTTTCCCGTGGAGCGAAAGAAAAACCGTTTTTTTTTGATAGGTAATGTTTCAAGCGCATTTTTTTTTTTCTCTTCCTTCGGGAGGAGGTCTGCCGGTCAGGCGGCGGTCCTCCTCGATTCCTTTCTTCACCGATTTGGCCCTCCCCAGGAGCCTTTCTTTCCTTGCCCCAAAATGCAGTTTCGTACTTTTTTTTTGGCTGGTTTTGATCTTTTTTTTCCCAAACCTCCCTTCCCTCGCAAACTCCTTTTTCTTTTCCCAGTCCTAACTTGAGTTCCTTGCACGGTTGCGTTCCCCCCCTCCGCTTCCTTTCGGTCCCGCCGGCCAACACGCTCCCCCTTTTTCCCTGTAGCCACTGCGTCGGAAGCTTTTGGGCTGTCAGCGTGGACGTAACCTTTTTTTCCCATTGCCTCCCGACCAGCCCCCCCCCTCTGTCATCACTCAACCAAATCTTTTCTGGAAAAATTTTCGGTCTCGTAAAGGACACCTTTTTTTTTCACCTCTCCCATTCCCGTACCTTCTTTTCCTTTTTCTTTTTTTTTTTTTTTTGCTTCAAAGCTTTTTTTTTTTTTTTCCCTCCACGCTGTCCTCTTATCGCTTTCGTACGAATTTTCCTTTTTGTTCCTTTTAGCCTTGGGGCCAATGAATGGAGCCTTTGGTTTGAAAGTCCACCGAAATCCCTTCTTTCCCTGGCCTGTCCCCAGATTTTGGGTTTCCCGAGGATTTGCAAGATCCGCATTTCTTCCCACGCGCCACAGAGAAGAAGGTTTTTTTGGCGGCCAAGGCCTTTTTTTTTTGTCGTCTGTTTTGACCCCGTTCTGGCGGAGTCCGATTTTCTCCCTCTCGGGCATTTTCAAAGCCAAGCCCCTCTTTTTTTTCCCTCCCCCCCCCCCCTTTTCGATTTCTTTCTTTCCCCTATTCGCTCACCGGAGGGGTTTTTCCCGACAGGGCCGAAAAGCCATCCTTCTCGGCTTTGGCTTTCCTTTTTTCTGTCACCTCCCCCCCCTTCAACCCAAAGTTGGTTTTTTTTCTTTTTTCCCGCGCGGCAAGACACAGCCTTTGCCCAAGCTTTGCCCTTCCCCTTTCCTTCGCGTCCCCTCCCCCCCCTTTTCCCCGTTGCAAATATTCGATCCTCCCCTTTTAGGACACGATTTAACTTCAAGGTCCCTTTTTTTTCAGATGATCAGTCGGAGGTTTTTTCCTCCTCCTTTCTTCTTTTTTCTCTGCGTGTTAGGGGCCAAGGAATCCCAGTGCCTGACCGTGAAAAAATTTTCCCCTAAGTTTTTTCCCCTTGCCCTAGTTCTTTTTTTTTTTCTAAATTCGCCCGGAGCGTCGGTTTTTTCCTTTTTTCCTAGTAAGAATTAGTACCGGAGTTTTTTCCCAGGCCGACGAAACCCCCGTTTCTGGGTCGTTCAGTTCCCTCTCCCCAAAAGCTTCTTTTTTTTTTTTGTAGCTGGATTTCGGCCTTTCTTAAGGCTTGGCGTCGAAGAATCGCCTTTCCCTTTTTTGTTCTTTTTGACTTTCCTTCCTTCGGATGGCGATAGGACCGCAGACACCTTTTTTTTCCCCCCCCGCGCCTCACCGCCCTCTTTTCGCCGGGAAAATCCCCCTTCTTGTTTTTCCCCTCGTCCCCCCCTTATTTTTAATTTCCCTCTTTCTTTCGCTGCCCTCGCAAAATTTTTTTTTTTTTCTTTTGATACTTCACGGATTCGGTGGTCCCTTGGAAGGATCTTCTCTCCTTGGTCCCCCCCCCTGGCCGCCCCGCCCGCGGTCGATCTAGTGATGTAGATTTCTGGGGGGCCGAGCCTTTCCTTTTGTGCATTCTTCTTTTGCTTCCTTTTTCTTTTTTTAATCAGTTTAGGGCGTTCTCCTTTTTTTTGAGGATGACCTCTTTTTTTCCCAAAGGCCCTTTTTTTTTTTCCCGACTGTCGTACGAGGAAGCACTTTTCCCCCCCCCTTTCCGTCGAAGAAGTGGCCCTTTCCTTTTGAGGAGTGTTGGCGGTTCCCTCCCCTCCGGTCTCCCGGTTCCTTTTTTTCCCCACCGTGCAGCTGCTTCCCCCCCGAATTAATGGGACCTCCTTTTTTAAGTTTTTCCTCCAGTTCCCTGTGGTTTTTTTCAACAGCTACCGACCCTCCCGAAAACGTTGCTTTTCCCAAATTGGAGGCTCCGGGTTTTTTTCTGCGTTTTGGTGCGGATTTTTCTTCTTCCGAAGCGGCGCCGCCGCCGGCTTTTTTTTTTTCCCGCCGCCTCGGCCTCCCCTCTCCTTTCTTGGCATGCGCTTCCCTTTTCCTTCCTCTTTTTCCTACTTTTCCCTCCTCTCCTGCTTGATTTCGGCCCGACCTTTGCTTTTTTTTTTGAAGTCGCGTTTTTTAGTCGACTAAGTCAGTTCCAATTTTTTTTTTTTTTTTCCACCTCTGGCCCCAAGTTTTGGGAAGGTCGATTTGATTTCTCTTTCTGAAGCGTTTTCCCCCCTTTTTCGATCACCCCCTTTCTTTCCCGCCCCGCACCCCTTTTTCCCCCCTCATGAAACGAGCAGCCCCCCTTTTTTTTTCTCCCGATTTTCGTCGGACGCGTCCTTCTCCCCCCCCCACCCAAGTCTTTCATCTTTTTCCGAAAACTTTTTTTCCTGTTTCACCGCGATGGTTTTTTCCCGTCCAGCGAACCCGGTTCCCTTTCTTTTTTCAAGCCTCTTTTGGCCGGGGACTCTGTCCCCCCCTTTTTTTTGACTGCAGGATAAATTGTTTTCCCCCCAAGGTACTCCCGCTTTCCCCTTCCCACGGCTCTTACCCCAGCACCCCCCCTGGACCATTGATTGGGTCCCCTTTTTTTTTTTCTGAAAGTCACTTCCCCCCTTTTCTCTTTCTTGGTTGACCCTCCCTTTTCGACCGCCAGGGTTTCTTGGGTCCCTTTTTTTTTTTTTTCGTTTCGGGCGTTATAACCCTTTCTTTCCAATATTTCACTTTCTTTTTTCTTTTTCCTTTTCTTTTTTTTTTGTCGTCCCTTTTTTTTTTTTTTCCCATTTTCGTCAATAGTGCTATTTTTTCCCAATATCGCTCTGTTACTTCCTCATTTCCTTTGAGGATTGGGCTTTTTTTTTTTTGGTTTTTTTTTTCTACAAGCCCCTCCTTGACGACAATGGGAAATTTTTTTTTCAGGAGAAAAGCCCCCCCCCCTACAAGGAACTTTGGTCCCGTTTTTTTTTTTTTCCTCTTCCACCATTCCAACCCCCCCTCCCCCAACCGACCCTCATGACGTGTTCTTCTCCCCTTGCTTCTCGGCCAGTACATACCTAAATTTCCCTGCAGGAAAGGGAGTTCTAATTTTTTTTTCTCCTTCCCACTCTTTTTTTTTTCTTCATCTTGGGACTGGGCGGGGGCCTCTTCAGGGTTGGTTTTTTTCCCCTTGAGTTTCTTGAAGGAAAAGGTTTTTCCAGAGCCCGGCGGTGACCCCCCCCGCTGCTTGGCAGATCCCCCTTTTTTTGCTGGACGTTGCCCCCCAACCCCCCCTTTTGACCCTCCTCCACCCGGCCAGACGCAAATTTTTCCCTCTCGGCAACCAGCTCTTTTTTTTTCAGATTATCATTTTTTTGTTTCCCTCTGAATCATTTCGTGGAACGCGCATTTTTTCGTTCAATGAATGGTTTTTACTGGGCGACGGGTGGGTTGAGGGACTGGGCGGCGTTTTTTTCCCCCCCTTTTCGGTCTGAATTTTTTTTTTTCCACAACGATCGACGCGCCCCCCCCCCTTGTTCGAGACACGTACCTTTTTAACTGAACTTTTCCTTCCTTTTGACCCCTCTGTGTGTAAGTGCCTTTTTTCCCAACCATGGGCAGATATCCAGTTTTTTTTTTTGGGCGAGCGGCTTCTGTGGGCCCGTTTTTCGTGCCAACCCTCTCCTTGATGCCCCCGGAGCCCCCCCCTTTTCTCCAAGAAATGGGTCGAGGGCGGCGGTCCTTTTCATTCCCCTTTCCTGCTTTCCTGCCCCGCTGCTCCGTTCCCCGTCCTTTTTTTCTCGCCCTGCCAACTCCGCCTCCTTCCTAGCATGAATTGGGGTTTTCTGTTTTCCGACCCCTGTGGTATTGGCCTGTTTGCTTTTTTTTTCCCCCCCCCAACGCCCGGACGCTCCCCTTTAGTCGCCCGTTTTTGCCCTTCTTTTTCTGTGCCCGGCAAACCTTTTTCGTGACCGTACTGCCTCTTTGAAAGAAATGGTCTCCTTGCTCTTCCCCCCTTTCCTCCTGGGATTCCGCGTGGGACGCTCCTCTAATGGCCTTCGCGCCACCCCTCCCTCTCCAAGCGGTCCCCCTCGGTCCTTCCCTTTTCCACTTTTCTTTTTTTTTCCCAAGAGGTTGGAACTCATGCCCTTTGCCGAACAATCGGTCCCCGTTTTTTTCCCAAAAGCTTGGGGAATCGACCCTCTCTCTTTGGACCTTCCTTTTTTGGTGGCCCAAAGGGACGGCTTTTTTCCCCGGTGAAGTTCGTCTTCCCTGGAGAAGGCTCCCCCTACTTTCTTTTTTGTGAGTCTTGTCAGGGCCTTTTCCCCCTTTTGAGGGTTTTTTTTGCAAGGCCCTCCTTTCCCGTCTTCACCCCCTCCCTTTTCAGCTTGATTCCTTTTTCCCCCCAACTTTCTCCTTTGAGGTGGCCGGTTTTTTTCCCAGGCGGCTTTTTTTTTTTATTCGCCATCGGACTTGACCTGCTTTTCTGAACGTCAACCCAGCCCTTTTCTATCTCCTCCGTCCCCCCTTCGTCCTCTTTTCCTCCCCCTCCTCACCCCGGAAATCAGAAGGTTTTTTCCCCATTTTGGAGAGCGCTCCGCCAACCTTTTCCTTTGTCCCTTATTCACAAAGGTGGCAACCCCCCCCCTCGGTCGCTTGGAAAGGGGTTTTCTCCCCCTGCCAGTTACCATTCTTACTCGCCCTTTTTTTTTTTTGTCTCAGGCTCCTTTTTTTTTGAGTTTCTAGTTTTCCCCCTCAAAGACGGCTCGACGACGTTGCACTTTGGCGGCCACCGTTACCTTCAAAGTTTTTCCCTTTGGTTCTTTCCCCGTCTCCCCCTCGGCGGTAACACGCATCTCTCTTCCCCCTTTTTTTGTTGTGTTGAGAAGAGATGCTTTTTTTTTTTGATCATAGCAGGATTGATCAACGTTTTTTTTTCCCGCTTTTTTTTCCATTTTCCTTCCCCTTGGTTTCGCAAAACGGGAAGAAACCTTTTTCCCCCCTCGTGGGCACCGTCGAGTCCCCCTTTCTGCCCGAGCAGAGTCCTTCCCACCCTTGCCCCAACGTCCCTCCTCCCGGAACCAGCCGATGTTGGCTCCTTTTCGAAGTTGTAGGTTTCCTATTCCGGTGAGCGATAACCCCTTTTTTTCTGGACTCTCCTCCCAGTTCGTTTGTTTTTTTTCTTTTTTTTCCTTCAAGCGGGGATGCGATTTTTTTCCACAGAAGGCGCGGGTCCTTTTTTCTCCCGACGGGACGGTCCGGCACCGGGTCCCTTTTCGCCTCTTTGCTTTTACCCTTTTTTTCCGATTCTTGCCAAATACTCTCCCTTATAGGGTGAGGCATGGATGACGGTGCTCCTTTCCCAAAGCGCCTGCGCCATTTCCTTTTTTTTTTTACTCCCTCCTTCCCCCCCGGTTCCTTTGCTTTCCCCTTTTTTTTCGGACGTACCTAACGTTTCTTTTGGATTTTTTTTTTTCCCCCAAAGCTTTGGAAAAGCCTTTTTCCTGCGTCTTTTCTGAGTCAACCTCTTGGCTGGCATTTTTTCCTTTTTTTTTTTCGTTTCGCCGGGGGTCTCGGGGGTTCAGGCTTGGAGTTTTTTCCTCGCCTTGTTGGTTTTTTTTCTCCGTAGCGTCCCTCCCAGTAAAAATAACCCTTGGCTTACCGCCTTCAATTTTTGCCGGGCCTCGGGTCACGGCCGGGTGCCGGAAAGCACTTTTTTTCCGAATTAGGCTGGGTCCCTCCCCCCCTCCTTTGTCTCTGTTCCGGTGGCGTTTGGAGTTTTACCAGATACAGGACACCCTGAAAAACGGCAGCTTTTTTCTGCTTCTTTTTCGGTGTCGTTCCAGGAGCGTAGTTCCTCGTCGCGGGAACGGTTTTTTCACCGCCTGCTGACGCCTCCCCTTTTCCCCTTTTTCCCCGCTCCCCTCCCCATTTTCCCTTTCTTTTTTTTTTGGGGGCAATCACCCCCTTGAACACACCGTTTTTTCTTGGCAAGATAGATTCTTTGTCTCTTTCTGGGTTTCCCTTTTTTTCCCGCGCGGACTCTTAAGTAAAAGTCTTTTTTCCTTCTTCACGCAGCACTTTTTTTTTTTTGCGGTCGATCGATTTTCCGGAAAGTTAATCCTTTGTTCCGGCGTTGCTGGGCCACCCCCCTCCTTTTTTCCCAGTTTTGTTTTTTTTCTCCCTTTTCGACCATTTGGCCCCCCTCCCACAATATGAGAGGTCCCTGCCGCGCAATAACCCTTTCCCTTTCCGTTCTCTTTTTTCCGCCCCTTTTTTTGTATGGGCCGGTGAGTTTTCTTTTCCCGCCGTTGCGCCCTGTCCAGGAACAATCTTTTCTTTTTTCGCCAGTTTTGGTCGCCGGACTTTTCCCCCCCCTCTGGGGGGAATGAAGCTTTCCCCCCCCCCCAAGGTCACCCCCTTTTTCTTTCCTTTCCGTCCTTTCCTTTTTCCCACGAACCAGTTGCTGGCTTTTCATAGGACTCCGTGCCAGGGACATGTCTTTTTTTTTTTTCTTACCATTTTTTTGCCCCCCGCAACGACTTTTTTTTTTGGTTGGTGTACTTCCCCTTTCACCCCTGACACCTTCCCCCCCCTCCTTCTTGGAGGCTTGTTCGGGCTTCGTTTTTTCCCCCCCTTCCGGTCAATAGTGCATTTCCCTCCCAATACTCTCTTCTTTTTTTTTTTTTAACTCTTTCAATGGTTTTTTTTTTTTGAGATTGCTTCTGGGCTGGCCTCTCCCATAGCAAATATTGACACTCTCCCCACGATTCTGCCATCTTTCCCCTTCCCCTTTTTCTGCTGGAACCGCGTGGAATGTGTCCCCCCCAAACAAAACAAAGAATTGTTCTCCCTCCTTTTTGTCTGTTTCCCTCAAAACCCATGTAGGGTCGAAGAAAACAGTAAATACCCTTTTCTTTTGCCCACCCCAACGGGTTATCCCCCCTTTAAGTGAAGGTTAGGCCTTTTCTTCTTGTTGATGGGTGCGAAGAGGGGGTTTAGTCGAAGGAAGCTTTTTTGGGTTCTCTTTTTTTCCCGCACCCGGACCCCCCTTCTAGCCACCTTTTGACCAGGTTTCCTTTTGGGACATTTCTCAGAGGAAAGGATTTTTTTTTCCCCCTTTCCGCCCTTTCTTTCCCTTTACCCAGTACCTTTTTGGACCGACCCTTCCGAACCTCTTGTCATTTTCCCCCTTTTTTGACGCAATTTTCGGACCAAAAAGATCTCGAAAAGTACTGGACTTTTCCTCTCTACTTATTTCCGAACCGAAAAATTCTTTCTGCAGATTGGTGGCTGTCCTTTTTTATGGGAAAAAATGGTCCCTCTTTTGTTTTTTTCCGCCTTTTGCCGATGTTTTCCTTTTTTTCAAAGCCGTTCCGGATTACGTCGCAGGATCCCTACGCGCCAAACCTTTTTCCCCGTCCTTTATATTTCCTTTTTTCGGGAGACTTCGCCTTCCCCCCGCCTCTTCCGATATCCAGGTCTTTTTGGGCTTTTCTTTTCTCCCCCGGGGGTGTGTTGCGTTTCCATTTTGTAATTTTTTGGTTCCGGGGCCCCTTTCCATGCAAGAAAAAGAATTTTTTTTTTGGCTCGAGGGCAGGAGGGTCTTTTTCCGTCCCCCCTCCGCCGCGTTTCTTCTCCTGCTTGCTACACGTTCCTTTTCGATGGTCCCCCAGATGAAAACTTCCTTTTTTCTTTTTCTTCCCTCCCTTTTCATGTTTTTTTCCCCCCCCCCCCCCCTCTTTTAGTACTGATGTTTTTTGGTTTTTTGACGTAGCCGTCTTGCAAACTCCAACGGCTTCCTCGCCCCCCCTTTTTCCCCGGCCCAAAGCACTACTTTCCAGCGGCAACGGTTGGCGTTCCTTCCTTCTTCCCGGTTAAAGTTAATGAAGACCCCTTCAAGAAGACTTCCCATTTTTTTCGTTAGTCCCCCCCCCTCTTTCCCGGGACCCCCTTTAGTTTTAACTTTTCGTTTTGGACGCTTAACGTCGTCGTTCCCCCGTGCGACAACATTTCTTTTCCTCCCCCCCGCTTGCCCCCCCCCCCTTTCGGACGGCCGCCCCCCCCCCTTCCTGCAGTCACTCCCCTTCCTTGCAAGGCGCCTCCACGCGTTCTTCCCAACTTTTACTCCTACAGCAACGCTGCTTTTTTGAAAACGTAAGGGGGTTCGTCCGGCCATCTTTTCCGGGTTTCCTTTTTTTTTTGAGCCTTCCCCTTGCTAGAAACACCACGTCTGTTCCCCTTCCCGGGACCGCCTGAGGGGCAGGCTCTTCTGGATTTGCAAGATCGCACTTCCTTTTTTTTTCCAACTCTCCCTTTTTTGGTTTGGCCCACGGGGGGCGATTTTTTTCTTTTTTGCCGGAACAGGCTGATACCCCCGATCGACATCCGCTTTTCCTTTTCCCCCTCCGGCCCACGGGCTCTCTCTCCCTCCCCCCACGAAAAGGACGTATTCCGCTCCCCCTTTCTCTACAAACTTCGCCCCATTTTTGTCCATTTCCCCCCCCCCCCTCCCCCCAAGTGTTTTTTTTTTTCGCGGGCAGCCAACCGCCCGTCCAGGTGCCCCACGCTTGCCTTTTTTTCTTTTCTTTTTTCCAGAGTTCCCCGACTTTCGATCCCACCACCGGCGCCCCTCTTCAGGCCAACGGGATTTCCCCTCTTCTTTACCCTCCTTTTTATTTTCCCCCCCTTGAGAGGTCTTTCTTCCTCTCTATTTCTTTTCTGAGATGTTTTTTTTCCGGATGATTTCCGTTGGTCCCCCCTGAAGTTTTGGTCCCTTTTTGGGGATCGAAGATTTGCACGGGTCCTTTTTTTTCCAGGAATGAAATCGCTTCTCGCGTGGGCACCGTCGCTTTTTTTTTTACGTTCTTCCTCGTTCTCCCTCCCCCAGAAAAAACCACTTTTCCCCCCTTACTGGTTCAGGCGGGAACGCCTTCCCCAGCGCGAGACGTGTTTCTTCCTTCGGTTATTCTTCTGATAGCATCGTTGGTAGGAGTCTCCCTCTTTTCACCGTTCAGGCCGCCGCGGTTGAACCGCCGCCACCGAAAGCGGTTTCCCCGTTTTTTTTTTTTTTTTTTTCCCGCCTTGAAAGTTTTTTCTTCAAGGCCTTAGGCCGCTTTTTTTTTCCTTCCTGAATGCGATCTTGCACCCCTTCGCAAAAAATCTTTTTTTCCTTCCCCCCTTTTTTTTTTCTACTTTTCGTTTTTTCTTGTCCTTCTTCCATTGGGCACGGCTCGCGACGTCGGCCATGGCCACCTGTTTTGGCCAGGCGAGATTTTCTTTTTCCAACCCCATTTTCCCCCCCTGGCAGCCGTCTTTTCCTTTTTTTTGCAGGAGTCAACTATTGCTTCATAAGTTAGGAGTCTACTTTCTTGTTCTCTTTGCTTCCCTTTTGGCGCTTTTTTCCGATGAATTCACGCCTTCTCCAAAGTAGGCCTTGGAAAGACCCCTCATTTTTTCCCTTTCAGCACGTCCCCTTTTTTTTCTGATTTCCCTTTCCCCTTTTTCTGTTGGAGGAAGTAAACGGAGGCGTTTTTCTTTTTTCCCCTTTCCCTTATGTACCCCCCTCCTTTTTTTTTTGGCGGACATACAAGGGATTTTTTGTTGGGTTGCGCGTCCCAGCTACCGAAAAACCCCACCCTTTTGTTTGTTCCCAATGCTGAGGCTCCGTTTTTCGGCGGATGCGCGTTAGTATCTTTTCCGTTTTCCCCCCCCCGTTATTCGTCTGGCCGCTTCCCCTTTGCCTTGATTGACTCTGCCTCGCCTCGAGGATCAGCCCTCTTCCTTTTCGTTTCCCCCACATACCCATCTTTCCCCCTTTTTTCTCCCAACTGGCGCCTCTCTCGCAGACCTGGATATGTTTTCCTCCGGCCCCGTCGCCTTCCCCTTCCCCCCTTTTTTTTCTTTCTTGTAACTTTTTTCTGAAAGTTTTTGGCTTTCTTTGCGGGGGGGCGTAATTCTTTCTTTGAAACAACGGGCCCCGCCCCCCTCCCCCCCCGATCCCTTTTTCCCATTTCATTGAACGAGACCCCCTTAGGTCCCACGAAATGACTCCCTCATAAAATGATATCTCTCTTTTTTTTTTTTTTTTTTCTTTGGTTGTCTCCCCTTTTTTCCATTGGCGTCTGGCGGTTGATTTTGCCGTTGGTGTCGGAACCTCTCGTGGAAAGGGCTTTCCCCCCCCTCCTGGCTTCCCCCTTCTTTTTTTCACCTCTGCTCACATTGCTTCCTGTTTTTTAATTGGGGGGTTCCCTTTCCCCACCAACGGAGACACCCCATTTTTGATTCCCCCCCTAAGACCATTGATGGCCGTCTGGACTTCATTCCCTGCGTGTCTAGTGCCCTTCCCCGTTTTCCTCCTCATCCGTGGCCCGGCACCCCTCCCTTTTCGGTGGCGGTTTTTGTAATTTTCTTTACATCTTTCACTTTTCCCCCCCTTCGGAGGGTTTTCCCCCTCTTTTTTGGCTTGTTCGGCTCTTACAAAAGTATTCCCTTTTTGCATTTCAATCTGGTGCGGCCTCCCCCTTTTTTTCCCTTCCCCCCCTTTTCCCGTGTTTTTTTTTTTTCTTTTTGTTTTTTTATTGGCTGGGCCGGCTCAAACCAGATTGTGCTCACGAAAATGGTCTCCCCCCCGTAGGCGCGAAAACAAGCCCCCTTACGGAAATTGTACCGTTTTTACCTCCTTCAGCCCCTTTCCCAAACCCCCGAGTGTCTTCCTCCCCCCCCAAAAGCAAGGCGTGAGGGGGAACGTCCCGCGCCAACCGTTTTTCCCAAAAACCAGGCAAACTTTTTTTCCCCCTTTCACTGGAAATAGCCCCCCCCCCCCCCCCTTTTCAGGAGCATTCATACAGTTACTACTTCGACGTGGCGGACGGCCCCTTGGGGTGTTGAATCTTTTTTCTTTCCCTCCCTCGTTGTCCCCCTTTGTTTTCCTTTTCCCAATATATGCACCAGCAAGGTGAAGGCCCTCCCTTCCCCCCTCCATTTTTTTTTTTGCTTGGCCCTTCGTACACGATGGTTTCCGTTGGCCGACACACAACCCCTTCCCCCCCCCCCTGACAACTTTCCCCCCTTCCCCCCCCTTCTGCAATTTCGGACCCCCCCAAGAGAAAGAATCTTTCCATTTTACTTTGTCCCTTTTTCTTTGAGATATTTTCTTTTCTCGCGGCGTCTTGATCAATTGTGGACGCCCTCTTTTTCTTGAATGTTCCTTTTTCATGGGAGATTTTGCGAGTGTTGTTTTCCTTTTTCGGCGGTTTTTTCGCGTGCCCCCCCCAAAGACCCTTTTTCTTATTCTCACCCGCTTGATTTCCCCCCCTGCGCCCACCAAACACTTTTCCGTTTTTTTCTTTACCCTTTTTACTGAATGGGGAGGACTTTCTTCTTTTCCTTTTTCTCTCCGGCACCATGGCTCCCCCCTGGCGATTCATCTGATTTTTAAAACGGTTTGTTCCGGTTTTCCCCCGTCCATTTTTTTTTCCCCAAAAACCGAAAACGGCATGCAAGAAAATGGCTTTTTTTTTTTTTGGTCCTTTCTGAATTCTTTGACCTCCCTCTTCTGTCCAGGCGGAGGGCGCCCAGCTTTTTCGACCTTCCGGCCGATCATTAACTTCATTTTCAGCCTCCTTTTTTCCTTTCCGCATTTTTGAAATTGTCCTTTTCCCTTTTGTCCGGTTGTAGTATTTTCTCCCCCGGTTAGCTGGTTTTCCCCTTTTCGCCAACCTCCAAATTTGCTCCCGCGCACAAACTAATGCGCACGGCCCAGCCTTTTTTCTTGAATTTCCTCCTTTTTTTTTTTTTTTTTTTCTTTTTTGTGCGTTTTTTTTTTTTCCCACAAAAAAACGACTTCCCTTCCCGTTTACGCCGCCAACCTCCCCACCTTTCCCCGGTAGCACGTTGCTTTTTTTCTCCTTTTTTTGAGTTTAACGGCTCGTGGACGCTAGTCGCCTCCTGGAATTTTTTTCTTTTCCCCCTTCTTTCCTGGTCATCCTACAGCGGAACCCCTTCGGAAAAATTCGACGGTCCCATTCTCGAGTCACGCCCGTCCTCCCTTTGCGTCCCCATCTTTCCCCTAACTTTTTTTTCCCCTTAAAGGCTTGGAATCGAAAGGCCCCTCGATTGGGCGGGGGAACGGTTTTTTGTTTCTATTCCCCGTACTGTCTTCCCCTCTTCGTTGCCAACGGTGGGGTTCCTTTTTTGCCTGCCAATGGAATGGCCTTCTGGAACAGGTCCCACCTTTCTTTTTTGCGGCTTCACGTCAGTAATTTTTTTTCTGGATTTGCAAGATCGCCCTCCCCGTTCCCCCCCCCCCAGCGCGAAAGGTCTTTTTCCCCGGGGACCCGGGGTTTTTACCCGGCGGATTAGGGTTGTTCCCCCCGATTCTCTTTTGTTTCCCCTCGCCGAAAAGGAGTGACTCCTTATCCTCTCCGGACAAAGATGAGATATTCGTTTTTTCGATTCACGGAATCTCACCTGTCGTCTTTTTTTTTGAAAACCTTTTTTTTCTACATTCCCAACCCAAAATCTTTTCTCCCCAAGTGGTTTTTCTTCGTCGGCTGTTTAGTGCCCCTTTCCCGTCTGGTGACCCCCCACGCTTGCCTCCTTTTTTTGACGATTTCTCCAGGTCAGACGGATCGACATTGTGCACATTCTGCCATTTTTATCCTTTCCCTTTTTTTCCAACGTTGATCAATCCTTCGATGATCAGTCCGCGGCTCCCCCCCCCTCTACTCAGTTTTTTTTTCGCCCCTATCGTATTTATCCCTTTTTTTTTTTCCCCAGGGTCCGCGGGTCGCCGTGTGTTTCTTGCGAGCCGTCTTTGTAGTCGCCCCTTTTTGAGCCGATCGGCAAGGCTTTTACTCCTTCGTTCTTTCTCTTCGGTTCCCCCTGCCGACGCAAGAACCCCCCCCCCCTTTTTTTCCGTTGAAGATTTTGGGAATGTTACAGAGGGACTTCTTCCCCAACGGAGCGGCGAAGTTGTATTTTTTTCTCATTCTTTTTTCGTATATCGTCCCCTTTTTTCTGTACTCAGAGAAAAAGGTCTTTTTTTTTTTTTTTTTTTCCCAAGGCACGAGAGGCCCCTTCCCTGGGAGAGAGGAAACAGCAGAACCCCGCCCCCCCCTTTTTCATCCCCTCTCCTCCTCTTCCTTGTTGGGTCCGCCGGTCACCTTCGCGCTGGGACGTTTTTTTTTCTGAATGCGAGCTATTGCACTTTCCCCCCTTTTGAGGTGACCTGGTGGCTCCTTTCCACTTCTTTCCTTTTGGGGGACTGTCCCCCCCTTCGCCTTCCCAATTCATTGGCAAGGATCGTTTTTTTTTGCCGCCTTGGCAACCTTCTCCCCCTTTAATTTATTTGTAGGAGGACCCCTTTTCTGTCGAGTTGACACCTTTTTTTTTTTTTTTTTTTTTCTTTCTTGTCGCTTGGTCTTTTTTTTCCTCTGCTGGCGTTTTTCTCTCTCCCTCCCCGTCCCGCATTTGTCAAGTCTTTTTTTCTTTTTTTTGATGACATCTGGAGTATGTTTTTCTTTCGAACGTAGTACTCGTCCACCGTTTCCAGTAAAACCCCCCCCAGGTTCCGTTCGAAGCATTTCTATTTATAACGGTTCCCCGTTTCTTTTTGGGTTACTCCCCTTCTTTTTTTTCCCCTGCACCGTGCAGTTTCTTCCCGGCTGGCCGTGTTTTTTTTCGGAAATAACCATTCTTTTTTTCGGGCTTTTCTTCGGGCGATTCTCGCTAACGACAAAACCCCTTTTCCCTAAAAACGGAAGTTGGGGCAACTAACTCTTGTCTTTTTTGCCTTGCTTTTTCCCCCGTTCGAGTCTCTTCTTTTGAGGCGGAGGGAAGGGTTTTTTTCCGGGACTGGACAGAATTGGGATTCCTTCTTAGGTATTCCCTTTTTTTTTTTTTCCCCTTTCTTTTTTTACTTTTCACTTTCACCATTTCCCATCTTTCCCACCGTTCTACACTGAGCGAGCGTCCAACCCTCTCTTTTTTTTTTTTTTTTTTTTTTTTTGCCCTGGATTTTTCTTTACCTAGCCCCCCCTCCTTTCCTTCAGTTCCACATTCTGAGTAAAAACGTTTTTTCCAGCACGGAAAGTTTTGGCGCTTTCTTTCCCTGCGACCGTAATACTTGCCTTTTTGCTTTTTTTTTTCCCCACGGCCAACCCTCCCCCTCCCTTCCCCTCCCCCCTCACCCCCGGTGTCCTCCGGGAACATTTGGGGGGTTCCCCCTTTCTACGAGCAAGCCACAATCTCCCTCTGATAGTCCCCGCACGCGCCCCTTTCTTGGCTTCTCCCAAACTTCCCTTTTTCGCGGGTGAAGATCTTCCCCCCCCTCCCCTCGGCACGGGTGGAGTTTCAAGCTGATTTTTTCATTTTTAACCCGTGGACCTTCTATTTTGCCAAGGGCAGCTCTCTGCCGTCGCGGGCTCTTTCTTTTCCCTGGGGCCGGAATCTTTTTTCCTTTTTCAACGGTAGACAACCCTTTTCCCCCCTCCAGTCCCAAGATTCACCCAACCAGGAACATTTTTTTTTTTTTTTCGAAAAAAAGGTATTGGTTCCTTTCTTTTTTTTTTTTTTTTAGGACTGCCCCTTTTCCCTTTTTTCCCGTCACGTTCGTACCTTTTCCTTGTTTAATTAGGGGGATTTACCTTTGCGTTGAGGTGGTTTTTGTTTTTTTTTTTTCACTTTTCTTTCTTTTCCCTTCCCCTTGACAAAGGTAATTTTCTTCCTTCTTCTCTTGTTTAGATATTTTTTCCCCTTTTTCGGTCAATAGTGCTATTTTCCCTTGTTCCCTCACACTACCCA
>Ga0179593_1693229_pt1 | contig 34594 bp, 74 predicted proteins | sample CZODoug2_1_08_16_FD_185931 | JGI IMG/M metagenome (GOLD analysis project Ga0179593, IMG submission 185931) | Vadose zone soil fungal communities from Angelo Coast Range Reserve, California, USA - CZODoug2_1_08_16fungal (PacBio error correction) | ecosystem: Environmental > Terrestrial > Soil >... | reverse complement strand
TTTTCCTTTTTCTCCCCCCCCCCCCCCCCATGAAACTTGAATGCTGGCTTCACGCCTATGGGTCACCCTTCCTTTTCTTTTCCTCTTCCTTCCCGTGGTCGCTGGTCGTCGATCGGAATGGTGACAGTTCCTTTTTCCCCCCCCCTTTTTTTTTTTTTTTGCCCCCTTGGAACCCAAACTCAGCGTTGGTTCTTCTCCCCTTTTTTTTTCCTTTTTTCCAAGTACTACAGCCTTTGCGGCAGGCTTCATCTCTCCTCCTCTTTTTCCTTCCCCCCCCTTTCTTTTTTTTTTGGATTTGAGATATGGAAGGCTTCTCCCCCTTTTTTCTCTTTCCTTTTGACGTCCCAGTAAACCCTTGGGTTCCCTGTCCCCCCCTTTTCCGCCTTCCAACCTGTTTTGTTCGAATTTTTTTTTTTTTTTCTCCCCTGGGCCCTGGAGATAGAATGTAAGCTCACCACGCTTTTTTTTTTTCCCCCCCACCCTCAAAGACATCGCACGGCCGAAAACTTTTTCCGCGTCTTTCCTTTTCTTTCTTTTTTTTCAGGCAGGCCGGGCTTCAGGGGGGTCGGTTCTTTTTCCTTTTTTTTTTTTTTCTTTTGCGCCAAAGGCACATGAAGAACACCTTGTCCTTTTCCTTTTTCCCCCTTTTTTTTTTCCCCCGCCAAAAATGGCTAAAACTCGCCCCCTTTTTCCTCTTTGTGGGGAGCGTCCCAAATTCCTGGCCTACTCTCCCCTTTTTTTTTTTCCTTTTTTGCTGCCCCGACGAGAAGACAAAAGATTGCAGACCCTCAAGGGGTCAGTACCCCTTCTTTTCCCATTGCCCAGCAGGGCCCATTAAACCGAGGGTGTTTTTTTTTTTTTTTTTTTTCAACGTCCCGGGTTGGTTTCCTTTTTTCTTTTTTTTTTCCCCCCCCCCCCCTTTTTCCCTTCAAAATGGGCAAGTATGGCGGTTTCTTTTTTTTCCCCTCCCCCTCCCCCCTTGAAATGTTTGCATCCGCGTCTTTTTCCCCCCCTTTTCTCCCCCTCTCTTCCCCCCCTTTTAATACGAAACAATACAAAATCATAGTCAGATGCAGCGTTTTTACCCTTTCCCGACACATTAGTGATGGCCTAATTCTTTTCTCCTTTTCCCTTGTGGACGATTCCACAGCATAGTAAACCCCCCTCCCCCTCCCTCCCCTCCAGAAGGAAGGCCGGGCAGCCCTTCCTTACCCCCCCTTTTCTTCCCTCCCCCTGTCGAGGTAAGCCTTTGCCCAATTTTTGCCCCTTTTCCCCTCCCCCCCCACCCCCTTCGAGTATTCGAAACAAGGGATTCTCTTCCTTTCCTCCCCCCCCCCCCCCTCCCCCCTTCCCCCGTTTGAACAGGCGGCAGAGGATGCGCTTTTCTTCCTCTACGCGGCCGCCCTAGTAAGGGAGAGAGGGGCAAAACCTTTTTTCCCTTTCCCCTTCCCTCCTCCAACGGGCCCCCCCCAGAGGAGGGCCTCATTTTTTTCTGGTGTCCTTCTCAGTAGAATAGATGGCCTCCACCCCCTCCCTTTCCCCCCCCCCCCCCCCCCCCTGAGGACCATGTACCCAGTGTATTTCTGTGCCTTTTTTTCCCTCCTTCCCAAAGAGGATTGGGCGCTCTCTTCCCCTTTTTTCCCCCCTTTTTTTGAAGTAAGCTTGTGGATCTTCCTTCCCCCTCTTCTCCTTTCTTCGAAGGATGATTGGAACACCGCCCATGCCAACTGCTCCTCCTTTTTTTTTCTGCGAAAGGGGCCACAGACCCTCCCCTCCCCTCTTTTTTTCTTCTTTTCGGGAAGTTGCCGCCATCAGGAAATGGGGTTTTTTTCTTCTTTTCCCCTTTTTCTCTCCTCACGAAGATTACCCCCCCCTCCCCTTTTTTTTCTCTCCCTTTGATGGGGATTTCCATTCTCCTTCCCCTTTTCTTTTCTTAATGAATCAAGGCCAGGCAGTCCCCCCTTTTCTTTTTCTTTTTCTTCCCCGTTTGTTTTCAGCCCGATGACCCAGTCCTTTTTTCTTTCTGGATTTTTTTCTACTGGTCCGACAAGTCGGCTTCTTTTCCTTCTTTTTTGGCGCAGAAATGAACTTTTCCTCCCCCCCCCCCCCCCCCCCTGAATTTCCTCCCTAACCTACTCTCTTTCCTTCCTTTCTTTTTTTTTTTTCCCCCCCCCCCCCAATTATGCTGTTCAAAATTGCCACCCGCCGTCCCCCCCCTCTTCCCCCCTTTTCCCTTTTTTTTTCGTCGCACAATTGGAGCGGTCCCCCTTTTTTCTTTTTCCACACAATACATTAGCAACCAGTCATTTCCCCCTCCCCCCCCTCCCCCCCCCCCATTCTTTTTCCCTCTTATACTCGCTTTGCTCGCCCATAAACGCCCCCTTTTCTCTTTTTTTTTTTCTCCTTTTTTTTCCAAATGGCGAGTCGAAAAGAGGACAGGGTTTCTCTTCTTCCCTTTCTTTCCCCCTTCCCCCCCTTCTTGTTGTTGTGTTTCTCTCCTTCCTTTCCCCCCCTCTTTGACAACCTTCGGAAGCCGAACTAAGTGAGTAGAGGGTCGGCGGCTATTTTCCTTTTTTCTCTCCCCCCCTTTTTTTTTTTTTTTTCTTCGTCCCCCCTCGCGCTGCGGCGGAATGCTGGTTTTCCCCCCTCCTTCTTCTTTTTCCCTTTTTCTCCCTCCACGCTCTGACGGATGTCCTCTGGGGGGGGTTTTTTTGTTTCTTTTTCACCAGCATCGTTTGAAACGGGACCTTGGCGTCTTCTTTTTCCTTTTTTTTTTTTCCTTTTTTTTTGGGCGGCCACAACTTTTTTCCCCTTTTTCCTCCCTTCTTTTCTTAGACCCCTCCGGCTCGTCCGGACGGGTGGCCCCCCCATCTTTCTTTCCCTTTCTTTTCCCCCCCCCGTTTAATCGGTATCGAGTGGGAATTGCTGGCACGTCCGGCCAATTTCCTTTTTTCGCTTTTTTTTTCCTAACGCCTCTGACACAGTTTTTTTTTCCCACCCTTTCTTTTCTTCCTTTTTCTTTTTTTTTCCCTCCCCCCCCCCCTTTCGTTGTATCTCGTTCATGGCGGCGAAAGGGTAACTCCAGTCCCCCCCACCTTTCCCTTTTTTTTCCCCTTGCACGGATATGGGCTAGTATTTTTTTTTTTTTTTTTTTTTCCTTTCCCTTTTTCCCTGGGCGGGTGTCCAATTATGCTTCTCTCCGGACCTTTTTCCACGATCACACGGCTGTACTTAAACCCTTTTCCTTTTTTTTTCCTTTCTCAATACACTGGGAAATGGTTCAGTTTTTTCTTTTTGCATGGGGTGTTTTTCTTTTTTCCCTTTCCCCTTTTTCTTTTCCAAGAAGGACCCGAACATACCTGGCATTCGTCCTTCTTCCTTTTTTTCCCTTTTCCCCCTTTCTTTCTACTGTTATTGCGGACGGTTCTTTTTTTTCCTCTTTTCTGGACCTGTCACGGATTTAGTTGGTTAATTTTTTTGCCCTTTTCTTTTTCCCCCCCCCCCCCCCTTTTTTTGGTGACAAGGGAGGGCATTGGGCAAAAGGGATACCTCGGCCCTTTTCCTACTTTCTTTCTTTTTTTTTTTTTTTTTTCCGATGCCTCTTTTCTGGTCTTTTGGTCGGTTTTTTTTTACCTCTTTCTTTCTTACCTTTTCTTCCCTCCCCTTTTTCTGGCCAAGCATAAGTGGCCTTAGCGGAATGTATCGCACGCTGCATTTTTTTTTTTTTCTTTTTTTTTCTCTTTTTTTTCTTTTTCCCCTATGCTCTCCCGCTTTTCGGACCGAGAATCCTCTTTCCCCCCTTTTTTCAGTTTCTTTTATAACCCCATAGTGACCATTTGGTACGTGGCAAAGTTTTTTCTTTCTTTCATTTCCCCCGGGCGTCGTGTCTTTTCCCCTCTGTTTTTCTTTTCTTTTCTCCCCCTTTTCCTTTGGAACTATGCATCTTTGTCTGCCTTTCTTCTTTTCCCTTCCCCTTCTTTTTCCCCTGGCCCTTCCAATTACGGGGCAGGCGGTCCTCTTCCTCTTTTTCCTTCTTCTCCCCCCCTTTTTTTCCCCTGAGTGAGCATTTGGGCGGGAAGCGGATTTCTTTTCCCGTCCCGTTTCATTCATGGGTCTTTCTTTTCCCTCTCCTTTTTTTTCTTTTTCTGCTTTCACGCATATGCAACGATTCTTTTTTTTTTTTTTTTCGAGGGCGGCGTGTTTTTCCCTCTTCTTTTTCTTTTCTTTTTTTTGAGCGAAAGGGGGAGATCATGTCCCTTTTCCCCCCGTGAAAGGCGCACATCCCCCCTTTTTTTCCCCCCCCCTTCTTTCCCCTTCCCTTTGCAGCACTTTTTTTCCCTAGCCTCTCGTTGTGAGCGTCATCCGTTTTTTGGTTTTTTTTTTTTTTCCTTTCTTCTGCCGGCCAAAGGATTTGTTTTCTTTCATCTCTTTTTTCCCTTGGGTAAAATTCCTCCCCTTCCCCCCTTCCCCACCTTGGGATTAGTTGAGAATACCCCCTCTCTGTTTTTCCTCCCCCTTCTTTCTCCCTCTCCCCCCCCCATCGCCGACGAAGACCAGACGACCCCCCCCCCTTTTTTTTCCCCCATTGGGCCCGCCCGCCTTTTTTTTCTTCTCCCGATTTATAGGGAATGAGGAGTGCTCCTTCCCTTTTTCTGTTGGTGGCTTCGACTCCTTTTCTTCCCCGATGAAGGAAAACGGGACGGTTAGGGCCTTCCTTCCTTTACGTGAAAGCACACCAATGTTTTCCTTTCCTTTTTTTTCCTTCTGGTCCCAGGGAGAGTCCAAAAAGAGGAACTAAGCAAGCGCCGTTTTTTCTTTTCCCTTGAGAGTCTGCTGGGAAACGACGAAGGTCTGTCCCCCTTTTCTTTTCCCTTGGTGAGAGTTATTTCCCCTCCTTCTTTTCCCCCCTCTTCCCTTCCCATGCGGCCCATAACCCAGAGGGGATGACCCGGCTTCCTTTTTTTGTTTCCCATTGACAAATGAACTGGGCCTCTTTTTCCCCCTCCCTTTCTTTTTTTTCTTTCAAAGAAACTGCCAACAATGAGGGCCTCCCGCTTTCTTCGGTCGAAACTTCCCCCCTTTCTTTTTTCGGCATAGGGATAGGCCAAATGGGAGCCCCCTTTTTTTCCCCCTCCCCCCCCCCCCTATCAGATTTTGCAGCCGTGGCGATCACCCCTCCCTCTCTTTTTTTTTCCCCTTTCTTTCCCCCTTCCCCCTGCAGTACTTGTGACGATCCACAGCATCGTAACAACGCCCCCCTCCTCCCTTTCCCCACAGAAAGAAGGCCCCTTGCCCTTTTTTCCCCTTTCCCTTTCCTCCCTTTTCGAAAGCGTTCGAGGTGCCTTTGGTCCCCCCTTTCCCCCCTATTCTTTTCTTTCGTCACCAATCGAACAACTCTTTTCCTCCTTCCCTCCCTCCGAAACCCAACCAGTAAACCACTAAAACTTTTTTTTTTTTTTTTTTTTCCCCCCCTTTTTTTTCCCCCAGCGTGAAGGATTGCCTATTCCTTGTCCCCCCTCCCTTTTCCCCTCCTAAAGAAAGAAAAACCGTCTCTCTTTTCTTTTTTTTTCTGGACTTTTCAGCCACACGAAACCTTCCCCCCTCTCCCCCCCTTTTTTTATGGGGTCCCTCTTCCGCCCCTTTTTCCTCCCCCCCTGCAAAACAACCCCATGCGGAAACCATTGCCCAGTTTTTTATTTCCTTTTTTTTTTGGGGTTCCCCTCCCCCTTCGTAAGACAGAGTCCCAGCAGCAGGGGCCTTAGGAGGGGCTCAAGGTACTCTCCCCCTTTCCCCTTTCCCTTTTTTTTTGATCAGGGAATAGATGCCGCGGGAGAGCCTCCTTCCTTTTCCCCCCCCTCCCCATGCGCGAGGGGCCCCCCCTCCTTTCCCCCCCCTTTCTCAGGAAAAGGACAACTAGCCCTCTTTCCTTTCTTTCCCGTTGGGCCGGGCCATCAGGGGCCTGTTTTTTTTTTTTTTTTTTTCCATGACCGAGAACAAACGAATAGGGGTTCTCTTTCTTTCCCTCCCCCCCTTTTTTCCCCATCGACTTCAATTGGAACGGTGCCCGTTCTTTTTTCCCTTCCTTTTCTTTGGACGGCCAGCAATTGACCACTCAGATTCACGATTACCCCCTTTTTTCCTTCCTTTTCCTTGAGTCTTTCCCTCCTCTTTTCTTTTTTCTTTCTCCCTTCCTGTCGAAAGACGGTTTAAATTTTCGTTTTTTTTTCAAGGACTTTTCCGCCCCCCCCACCACACTTTTCCCCTTTCTTTTCTTTCTCCTCTTCCCCCCCCCCCCCTGTTTTTTTTCAAAACCAAGATGCTGTTAAAAAATTTTGCACACCCGCCAGCCCCCCTCTCTTTAACCCCTTTCCTTTCCTGGTCGTTTCGCCCCCCCCTTTTCTCACTAACAAACAATACCTTTCTCCCCCCTTCCCCTTTTTCATATCACTATTCCGCTTTGGCTCGCCCATTGCCCTCCCCCCTTATTTTTCTGCTTTTCCCTGATTTGTGTCCCCCCTTCTCTTTTCCTTTTCCCCCCCCCTTTTTTTTTTGTTTTGAGCTTTATCTTCTCTTTTCTCCCCTCTTTTTTCCCCCCCCCTTTTTTTTTCTCTTCATCAGCCAGTTGGACAACATTCGGAAAGCCGAACTCCCCCCCCCCCTTCTCTCCTGTTTTTTTTTTTTTCTGGGGTCGAAAAGGGGGGGGCGGCCTTCTTCTCCCTCCCTTTTTTTTTTTCCTCCTTCTTTTTGGTGAGTCCGGGGGCCGCTCAATGTGTGCGACGAAACCTTTTCCTTTTCTTCTTTTTCTGGTGGCCCTTTTTTTTTTCCTCCCTTTCTCCTCCCCCCCCTTTTCGCCCAGAGAGTAGGGGAGGATTCGTTGGAATGTGTTTTTTTTTTTTTTTCCCCAAAACCCCGTTTCACCCCCTTTTTTGGCCCTCCCCCCCCCCTATTCCTTCCCTTTCCTCCCTAGGGGTCGGGACCAGTTAGGAAATCGTAGTTGATCCTTCCTTTTTCTTCTTTTTTTTTCCCCGGTTCTCGGGATTTTTTTTTTTTTTTTTTTTCCCCCCCCCCCCTTGCGTGGATTATGACTGGGCGGATTCATGAACTTCTCCTTTTCCCCCACTTTTTTCCCTTCCTTCTTTTAGCAATGGCCCCCGGCTCTTTGCTTTTCCCCTTCCTTTTTCCTTTTTTTTTTTTCCTCCTGCGAAGGGGGGTAAACTCAGAGAAAACATTCCCTTCTTTTTCCCCCTTTCCAGACTACCGCCTATTTTCTTTTTTTTCCCTTTTCCCCCCTTTCCTTGCAGGTGGGCATGGAGGTTGTCACAAATATGTTCTTCGGCTTCTTTTCTCTTTTTCCCTTTCCCTCCAAACCAGGGTTCCCTTTTTTCTTTCCCCTTTCTTTTTCTCCCCCCTTCAGCAATACCACTGGGAAATGGTCAGCATTGTTTTTTTTTTTTCTTTTTATTTTTCCCTTATGGCTGAGAAAGCCAGGCCCCCTTCCCCTTTCCCCCTTTTTCTTCCCCCCTCTTTTCCTTTTCCCCTCTATACTGTTCTTGCGGGCGGGATAGGGGTCGCATCGCAATTCTTTCTCCCTCTTTTTCCATTTCCCTTTTTTTTGGACGATCCTGCCGACTCGAGATTTGTCGTAGTTTCTTCCCCTTTTTTTTTTTTCCCCTTCTTTTCCCCTCCTACGCTTTCGACGTTCGGGATTTTCTCGGTGATGGTCCCTTTCCCCCTTCCTCCTTTTTTTCTGGTGTTGTTACGATGCTGGCTCCCTCCCCTTGGCCGGAGGATGCCCCTTTTTTTCCCCTTTTTTTTTTTTTTTCCTTTTCGCTTTCATGTATTCGACCCACGCTTCCTTTTTTTCCTTTTTTCTTTCCCTCTTTTCTTTTTTTCCTGGCCGAGAAGGACGCGGATGCGCATGCTCAGGTTGTGGTTCCTTTTTTTTTTTCCCTTTTTTTTTCTTTCCCTTTTTAAAGTTTCTCGAGCATTCATCCCCCCTTTTTTTTTTTTTTTCTTTTTCCCTTTTTGGTATGGATCATTGGTTGACTACCTACGGGGCCCTTTTTCTTCTCCCTCCCCTTTTGTCCCAGCAGCAGAAATTTTTTCTTTTTCCCCTTCTTCCCCTCTTGGGAAAAGCAGCCCTGGACCTAGCCACCTTTTTTTTTTTTTTTTTTTTTCTTTTTTTTTTTTCTTTAATTTGAAAGGATTCCGGGCCTCTTTCCCCTTTCCCCCTTCCCTTTTTCTCCCCCCAGAACCCTGAGCAGGCTGCTTTTCCATTTCCTTCTTTTTCCCTCCCCCCGGGCCGGGCAGGCGGGTCTTTTTTTTTTTTTCTTTCCCTTTGGCCCCTTTTCCCCCCCAAACTTTGCGCGTGGAGGCGCCCCCTTTTCCTTTTTTTTTTTTTCTTTTTTTTCCCTGGGCCCTTTCCCAATACTACAGTCCTCTTCTCCCCCCCCTCCTTTTTTTTTTTTTTAGAGGAGGATATGAAGGCATGCCAGCCCCTTCCCCTTTTTTTCCTTGGGTCAGGTCCAGTACCCCCCCCCTTTTTTTTTTTTTTTTTTCTTCCCCCCCCCCTCCCCCCTCTTTTGTTCGGGGTTTCGGCAATTCCCTTCTCCCCATCGTCGACGACGACCAGGCGGACCCTCCCCCCCTTTTGGATAATTCGGGGCATATCCCTTTTTTTCTTTTCCCTCTTTCTTAGGGTTTTTTGGCTTCGAACTTTTTTTCCTTCTTTTTTTCCCTCCAAGAAAACGGGGTCTTTTTTCCCGGGTGGCATCCTTACGCTTCAAAGCCAATGCTCACTCGGCCAACTTTTTTTTTCTTTTCCATTTGGCGTTTTTTCCCCAGGACGCCGAAAACTTCCTTTTTTTTTTTCTTTTCTGATGATGCCCAGACGAAGGCAGGCCCCCCCCCTCCTTCCCTTTTTCGGGTACGAATGCCCCCCCCCCTCTCACCCCTTTGTGCCCATGCCCAGTCAGGCACCATAACACAGAGGTTCTGACCCTCACGCCGGGTGACCCTTTCCCCTTTTTTCCCTTCCCCCCCCTCGAGCAACCGTGGACACGTACAAACTTTTCCTCCCCCCCCTTTCCCTTTTTATATCTAAAGAAAACTGCCAACCCTTTCTTCCTTGTGGCCGGGCATCATTTTTTTTTTCTTTCGGGTAGAACACCCTTGTCTTCGAAAAGCAATAGGGCCCCCCCCCTTCCTCCCCTTTACCCCCATCCATATATGCAGATGCAAGCGTGTTTTTCTCTCCCCTTCTCCTTTCTTGTGTTCTGGCCAGAGTCTTCTTTTCCTTTTTCTCTCCCCCCACAGAATAGTTAAACAACCAGACCAGAATTCCCCTTTCCCCTCCAGCTGGCAGGCTTCCCCCCTTTTCCCTCCTCCTTGGAGACCTCCCTTTTTTTCCCTTTTTTCGGTCCTTTGGCCAAATGCCCTTTTTCCTCCCCCCTCCCCCCCTTCCCTCTCCCCCCCTCTTCGAGTCGGGCCACATCCCTTTTTCCCACACGTAGTAAAGTACCTTTCCCCTTTCACCCCCCAAGCGCGAGGATGGCGATTGCGGTCCCCCCCTCTTTCCGCCGAACAGTAGAGATCTTTCCTTTCCTTTCTCCACCCGAAACGGGCACAAAAGAAGGTCCCCCCCTCCCTTGATTTTCCCCTCTCCCCCTTCTCCTATCTGATGTGCCCCGCAAAGGGAAAGAAAAACTTTTCCCCCCCCTCCACCCCATGATGACCATTTTCCCCCCCTTCTTTTTTGGTCGAAGACAGCCCCTCCTTTCCCCCTTTTTTTTTTTTTGCTAAAATCAGGCAGACTTCCCTGGTTTTTGTCCTTCCCTTTTTTCCTTCCTCTTTTCCCGTGAGAGAAGGCATATTGGACCACCGCCCCTTTCCCCCCCCCCCCCCCCATTTTCTTCTTTCACGTGAGGGGGGTCCTTTCCTTCCTCTCCCCCCCTAGGCCGGATAGGTTCGGGATCTCACGGGTTCTCGGATTTCCCCTTCATTTCATCGATACAAAAGCAGAGGGGTTTCTGATGAGTCCTTCCCCCCCTCTTTTTCTGGGGGGTCTTTTTTCCTTCCCTCCCTCCCAGCCCCCAGGCAGAAAGCCCGCCCCTCCCCCTTTTTTCCCTTTCCTTGCAAACGCCGATTCCCGCATTTCCCCCCACCCTTTTTCTTTTTTTTTAGTTTTTTTTTTTTTTTCTTTTCCCCCTCTCTTTTTTTCCCTTTGTCCGGACCCGCGGACGGAGCAGGATGTCGAACCTCCTTTCTGGTTTGCAATGGACCGTCCCCCCCCCCCCCTTCACCTGAAAGCCTTACATACTCGATGGTCGGCATTCCCTTCCCCCATTTTTCAACAATCTTCTCTCCCCCCCCTCCCCCCCCAGAGGACCAATCCGTCAAGAGACGTTCGTCGCCCCTTTTTCCTTTCCCCTCCCCCCCCCCCCCCTCATTCCTTCCGCAGCGCGAATTTTTTCCCTCTTTTTCCCCCCTCACCCCTCTCTCCACTGAGTTCGCTTCAGAAGGTGGTCCCCCTCTCCCCATAGACACTTTTTGGGTGACGTTATCTCTCCTTCTTTCCCCTCCCCCCCCCCTTTTTCTCTTTCCCTCACTCGCAGTTGGAACAAACCTTTGTTCCTTCTCCCCCTTTTTCGGCGCTTCGTTAGGGCTGAGGCCCTTTTCCTTTTCTTTCCTTTTTTTGTCTGTGTTTTTTTTGCCGTCTTTATTGTGGTGAGTCCAGGGGGACGCTTCTTTTTTTCCCCTTTCTTGACCTTATGTCCTCTGGGGGCTGGTTTTTTTTTTCCCTTTCCCCTTTTCCTTTCTTCTCCCCTCCTCCCAGGTGGGCAGCACAGAGGAGTGGGAGGCTTCGTTGATGTGTGGGGTGTGTTCCTTCTTTTCCCCCGACCCCATTTAACAGTCTTCGACATCTTTTTTTTTTCTTTCTTTCTTTCCTTCCGCTCCCAAAAACGGGCATTTTTCGGGCTGAAACACCGGTTAATTTCTTTTTTCTTTTTCTTTTTTTCCATTTCTCTGCCTGGGCTGGATTTTCCCCCCCTCCCCCTTTTTTTGTACTTTCGAAGGGAACACAAGACGGCTCGTGGTTTTCCTCCCCTTCCTTGTATTCTCTTGTTCATGCGGGCGACTGTTTTCTTCCCCCTCCCTTTTCCCCCTTTCTTTTGTGTGGCGGCAACTGGTAGGAACCATCGGCCTATGTTCCCTTTTTTTTTCCCTAACGTTGGCCCATCGCGCAGGTGGCCCTGTTTTTTCTTTTTCCCTTGTCCTCGTTATTTTCCTGATCAACAGATTGTACATTCAACCCCTTTTTTTTTTTTTTTTTTTAGCGACTCCTCTTCTGGCTGGCTTCCTTTTTTTTTTCCTTTTCAACCCTGGTTCCCCAGGGCCTTGTGGTGTTTTGCTTTTTCTTCATGGGCGGCCCTCTACTGCGACTGAGAAGGACATTCCCCCCCTCTTTTTTCTTCCAGTGAAATCTTACGTTGCCTCGCTTTCTTTGTTTTTCCTTTCCTCCCGCCCCCGCTGTCACGGATGTAGTGGTTACTGGTTTCGCGGCGATCTGGGGTCCCCTCCTTCCCTTCCTTCACAGTTTTTTTGCAGGGAAAGGGCATTTTTTTCCCTTTTTTTCCCTTCTTTATTTTTTCCTTTTTTATGGGGGCGGATGGAAAGATGTTATTTCTGTTAATTTCTGTCCCTTTTTCCTTTTTTCCCCCAGAACGCGGCCGTCGGACTCCCCCATTTCCTCTTCCTTTTTCTCGGCCACACGCTGCATCTGATCTATGATTTGTATTTTTCTCTTTTCCCTTCCCTGACCGAGAAAGACTCTTTTTTTTTTCCTTTCCCTCCATTTCTGGTCCCCCATTTTGGTACGGTGCAAAAGGTTGATCGAGGCATTCTTTTCCCCTTTCTCTTTGCGTCCATCCCTTCGGGTTTTGGTTCTTTTTTTTCTTCCTTTCGGTCAATCTGCCATTCTTTGTCTTTTTTTCTTTTTTTTTTCCCAGTGTTTTTGAAATTCGGGGCCAGTCCCCCCTCCCCTTCTTTTCTTTCCGCTTTTTTGGTAAAACAGCACGGGGGACCTAGCACCTTGGGCCCCTCCTTTCCCCCCTTCTTTCCCTGTGCGGGAAGGATTTTCCCTTCTTTTCTTCCCCTTTTTTTCCCCTCCTATTCGAAGCCAAAAAGACCCTGCTCCCTTTCTCCCCCCCCTCCCCCCCGACTTATCGCGACTCCTTTGTCTCTGGTCGGTAGTCGGCGGATGGTTTCTCCTTCTTCCCTGGCCTTGCTCCCTCCCCCCCCTTCGTGTCGTGCCAATCCAGTTCAGGACCCAAGGGGGTTACTTTTTCTTTTTTCCCCCCTTTTCCGCCTGCCTTCATATCTATCTCTTTTTTCCTTTTTTTTTTTTTTCTGCTCGAGATATGAAAGACTGCCGCAAGTTTTCCCTCCCCCTTTTTTTACTATTTCCCAGTAACCCTTGGGGCCCGGGTTCTTCTTTTCCAACGGTGTGCGAGGTGGGGAGGTTCGCCCCTTTTTTTTCGTTTTTTCTCCTTTTTCCCCCTCGCAGAAGAAGACCAAGCGACACTATTTTCTCCCCCTTTTTTCGACGATTTGTTTTCTGTTCCGTTTTTGTCATGGCCGCAGGGACGGATAAGGGTCTTTTTTTTTTTTTTTTTTTCTTTTTTTTTTTTTTCGCAGCCATGAAGGAAAAAACGGAACTTTCTTCTTTTTCCCCCTTTCCCCGTCTTTAACGAAAATGATAACTCGTGTGTTCCCCCCCCCCCCTTCGGGAACCCTGGGAGCGTCACCCTTTTCTTCCATTTTGCCTGGGGCAAAGAGATTTCTGCTGCTTTCCCCCCCCTCCTACCTTTCCAAAAAGATTGCCAGACGTGAATTTCCCCGGTATTTCTTCAATTATCAGCCCCCTTTTTTTTTTTTTTTTTTTTTCTTTCCTCTTGTGATGACAAGACACGGCCCGGTTACCCCCTCTCTCTTCCCTCCCCTCGATCCCCTTTGCACGTACCCCCCTTTTCCCCCTCCCTGCCAACAATGTGGAGGGCATGCGAACCACCGGCGTTCTTCCTTCCTCTTTCCCCCCCCAAGCGGCTCGCATAGGGCCCCCCTTTTTTTTCCCTCCCCCCCTTCCCCCCCCCATTCCATAGATTCAGATGCCAAGCGTGGGATACATTGCCTCTTTCCCTCCCCCCTTTTTCCTGAGAAGTTAGTTCCTTTCTTTTTTTTTTTTTCTTTTTTTGTTTCCGCTCCACAGCATTCGTAAACAAACGCCCCCCCCCCTCCTTCCCCCTTCCTGGCCAGCGGGGCCTTTTTTTTTTTTTTCTCCGAGAAACGGGTCGAAAAAAGCGTCTCTTATCCTTTGCCCCCCCCTTCCCCCCCTTTTTCTTTAGAGCACATAGAAACAATTTCTTTCCAGGGAGTCGCCTCCCCTCCCCCCCTTTGACAGGAGGAGAGAGATTGCAGTCTTTTTTCCCGCCGGCCTTTTTTCCCTTTTCTCGTGGCAAAAACAGTAAAACCGCTTTTTCCCCCTTTTCCTCCTTTCCCAAGGAGCAAGGCGATTTTCCCCTTTTTCTAATTCTTTTTCTTTTTCCCCCCTCCCCAGTCCCAGAAAAACAGCCAAAACACCCCATGCTGCCCCCTTTTTCTTTAACCCTGGTCTCCCTCCCTGTGTGGAGGAAAAGAGTTTTTTTTTCCCCCGCTTCCAAGGTCAGCCGCCTTTTTTTCTTCTGCTTTGTTTTCCCCCCCGCAATACGATGACCGCCGGAAGCTCCTTCCTTTTTCCCCCCCCCCCCCTGCACCCCCCTTTTTTTTTCTTTTTTTTTTCTTTTCTGAGCCCGGGGCCACAGAACGACTCTTCCTTTTTCTTCAGTGCGCCATCAGGAATGGGTTTCTCGGATTTTTTATTTTTCTTTTCGATACAAAAAACGTCCCCTCTTTTTTTTCCTTCCTGAGAGGATGGGGCTCCATTCGAAATCATTGACTTTTCTTCTCTTCTCCAGTAGCAGATACAGTTGGCCGTGGATTCCCCCTTTCCCCTTTCCCCCTGTTTTTTTCAGGGCCCGATGACCAAGTTGGGAGCGCTACACTACGATTTTTTTTTTCCCCCCTTTTTTTTTTACTTGCCCGGCCTGTCTCTCCTTTCCCTTCGCCCTGTTCCCCGTTGCGGCCCCCCACCAAACCATCAACCGAAAAGCCTCCCTTTTTTCTTTTTTTCTTCTACGCCAAGGTTCCCTATTCCCCCCCTCTTCCTCTGTTCCCTTTCGGCAAAGAGCGTTCGTCGACACTGGGGAGGCCCCCCCCTTTTTCCCTTACCCACCCTACCCTTCGCAAACCCCGTCCCCTTCCCTCCCCCTTTTTTTTCTTTCTTCCTGTGCCCATACGAAATTAAGCCGCGACCCTTACTCCTTAGTTCGCTTTTCTTTTTCCGGAGACCTTTTGTTGACGTATTCTTCCTTCCTTTTTTTTCTCTCTTTCCCCCCCCCCCTTTCTTCTTTTCTGACTCGCCATTGGGACAAACATTCGGAAGGCACGAACTAGTTCTCCTTTCCTTTTTTTCTTTTTTTTTCACAGCGTTATAGTAGAATAGTCCCCCTTTTTCTTTTTTCTTTCCCCTTTTTTTTTTGCGTCCGGGGGACGCTCAAGGTCTTTTTTTTCTTTTCCCTTTCCCTTTCCCTCTGGGGGGCGGGTCTTTTTTCCAAAAAAAAAAAAGCATATTTTTTTTTTTTCCCCCACTTCCATTTTTTTTTTTTTCTGCAAAGTTGAGTAGGGAGGGCTTCCGTTGCTTTTTTTTCCTTCCTCCCCCCTTTTTTTCCTTCTCCTACCGGCCAGGGATTAAGTTACAGAACGGGTAGGACCAGTTCTTCCCCCTTTTTTTTTCTTTTTTCAACGGGCTGAAAACCCGGTTTCCCTTCCTTTTTATTTTTTTCCTTCCCCACTGGATCTGCCTGGGAGGATAATGAAACGCTTTTTTTTCCCCCCCCTTTTTTTTTTTAGTCAACCTCGGATCTTGCTGACGCATTTTTTTCCTTTCCCCCCCTTATTTTTTACTTGTACTCCGAGAAACCAGTCATGATGGGACGAAACCTTCCCCTCCCTTTTCTTTTCTTATTTTTGTGGCCCATTCGGCACGCCCTTCCTTTTTTTTTTTCTTTGCTTGTTCCAATATGAGTTCTACTCGGCGGGAATTAGTTTCCTGATCCACCCCTTTTCCCCCCCCTTGTTTGGCTTACCTTTTTCGTTTTTCTTTCCCCACTCCCACTTTGCCTTTTTGTTCCGCCACCATGGGGGGTTGCTGGTTTTATTCTTGGCGCCGATCTGATGGTTTCTCCTTTCCCCCTTCTTTTTGGCTCTGGCCCTTCCGTGGCTCAAGGTTAACCCCTTTCTTTTCCTTTCTTTTGGTTTCTGGGTCGCATCGCAACTAATCGCCGCTTGGCACGGAATTTAGTGGTTAAAAATGGTTTTTTTCTTTCTTTTTTCCTTTTGCTATCAAAACCGTTTTTTTTTCAGGAAGTTGGCATTGGGAAAAAAGGATAACTCGACGCTTCGGACTTTTTTTTTTTTTCTTTCTGCTAAGTTATGTCCTTTCTGGTCTTTTTTTTTCTTTTTTTTGTCCCCTGTCTGCATACTTAGGACCACCCCTTTCTCCTCCTTCTTTTCTGACATATTGCCTTTTCGTTTTTTTCCCCTCTCTTGATTTTTGAATTGTTTCCTTTTTCGTCGTCCTACTCGGGTGATGAGACATTGGCCTCAAGTGTTTCCCTTTTCCCCCCTTGTGTACGTTGTCCAAAAGGTTGATCGCGGTGCTTTCCCCCCCCTTTTTTCTTTGGGTCCTTCTGGTGGCATGGATTATTGTTTGATACCTACGGGGCTTCGGACCTCCTTCCCTTTTTTTTGGCAGCAGCAACTTCCTTTGTTCCCGTCAAAATTAAGGGCGGCGGCTTAGGGCCGTCTTTTTCCCTCCTCTCCCTTGGTGATGTGCTTCCCCTTTTTTTCCGTTATTCCGGCTAACCCGTTTCCGTTTCTCCTTTTTTTCCTTTCTTCCAAAAAGGACACCTTCTCCCCTTTCTTTTATTTGGCCCTACTAATCGAGAATCGGCGGGTTTTTCTTTTTTTTTTTTGTTTTTTTGTCCTTTTTTTTTTTCTGGAGCGGAAAGGGCGTGTTTTGGCCTTGGAAAACCAAAACTCCCTCCCCTTTTTTTTCCCAACATCCAGTTTTTTTTTTCCCTTTTCCCCCCCCCCTTACTTACAGCATTGCGGCAAGCCTTCGCCATTCTCTTCTTCCTTTTCTTTTTCTATGCGCATTAGTAAAGGCGTGCCGCAAGGGGCTGTTTCTTCTATTTTTTTTTTTCCCTTTACCGTACCCCTTGGGTTTTTTTTCCCCCTTTCCTTTTGCCGCCCTCCCCCAAACGCGGAGTTGGGTTTTTTTTTTTTTAGTCGCCTTTTTTTTTTTTTTTTTTCTCCGCCTGGCCCCCCACGACCAACGCCGCCTCGCCCGCCTATTTTTTTCCCTTTTTTTTCATCCATTCAGGCTCAGGGTTCTTTTTTTTTTTTTTTTCCACAGAGCAAGCCCATGAAAGACCCTCCTCCCCGAAGAAAACGGGAACTGTTCTTTTTTTCCTTTTTTTTTCGCTTTCCCGCCAATGCTCACTAGGACAAGGTTTTACCCCTTTTTTTCGGCCCCATCGGCCTACACCTCCCCTTTCCTTCCTTTTCCCGGATATTTTCTTGCTGCTGCCACGACGGAAGGCGACACGATTCTTTTCGGTAGGGTAGACACACTTTCTTTCCTTCCTCTCACCCGATGGATTGACAACGACGCTTTTCCCCCCTTCTTTTTTTCCCCCCTTTTGCACGTACCAAGTATGGGGTCCCCTTTTTTTCCAATGCCCCAACACCTTTTTTTTTTCTTTTAAATCCCGGAGTCTTCCTCTTTTTCCCCCTCTCATTTTTCTGGGCCCCTTTTTTTTTCCCCTTTTCCATTTCGCTTTCCTGGAGTTGCAGGGCGTGGCAGACCCTTCCCCTTTTCCCCCTTTTTTTTTTTCCAGAGTAGTTTCATCCTCCTTTTTTTTTTTTTTCCCCACCTCCCCCGGTCAAAGGACAGAAAGAAAGCAGGGCGGGCAGCCGGCCCCCTTCCCCCCTCAGACTCCTTCTTTTTCTTTTTCCCAATGCCCTCCCCTGCACCAGAAAAGAACGGTTGATAGAGCCCCTTCCCCCCCCCCTTTTCCCATCTAGCGGCGACCCCCCCCCTTCCCTCGGAATTGAGATTTGGGCGGACCCGATCCCTTCCCTTTCCTCGGTGGCTTTCCTTTTTTTTTCTCTTTCCCCCGCCCTTTCCTTTGGGCGCACAACGAAACGGGGCCAAGGACAGGCAGCTTTTTTTCCCTCTTTCCCGCCCGGACAAGAAAAAAACCAATGCCAAAAACACACCATGCTGACCATTTCCCCTTTTTTTTTTTTTTTTTGGGTCGAAGCCCCTTTTTTTTCTCTTTTTTTTTTTTCTAAAGTTAAAGCCGGGAAGGAGAATTTAAAAATGGTTGGTCCTCCCCCCCTTTCTCTTTTTTCTTGCACGAATGGATTTCCCTCCAATTGTCCACCTGCGAGAAGCATTTTTTTTTTTTTAGGGTCTTGCGAAGGTGTCCACATACCCTCCCCCCCATTTCCCTTTAAGAGTTTCTCCCCCTTTTTCCTTTTATTTTTCACTGGAGGCTACCCCCCCACCCCCCCCCCAAAAAGCTAGGGGGTTCGATGCCTTCTCTTTTTCCCTCCATTCTCTAATTGACTGTGCCAGAGTCTTTTCTCCCATTCCAGGCCCAGGAAGATACACTTTTTCCCTTCACACTCCGATCCCTGCTTTTCCCTTTTTTTTTTTTCTTTTCCTTCCGGGGTCCGACCCGTACGAACGGAGCCCGGGCTGTGTGCGAAAGGTACTTTTCCTTTTCTGACCCTTGTGCCCCGCCCCCCAACATCACGAAGCCGGCCTCCCTACTCGATGGCGGCCCCCTTTTTTTTCTTTTTTTTCAACCTATGCTGTTTCCCCCCTTTTTTTTTTTTTTCCCCCCCTCCGTCAAAGAAAGCGGTCGTCGGCACACTTGAGCGGCCCCCGTGACCCAAAAACCTTCGCAACCAGGCCTTCCCTCCCTTTTTTTTTTTTTTGCCTCGGGCCCATAAACGAAACGAAATAGCCCGCCGACCTTACCTTCACCCTTTTTTTTTTTTTTCCCGAAAGTACAAGGGGTTTACGCTTATCTTTCTTTTTCCTTTTTTTTTTTTTTCCCACCCGTTTCTTTTTTCGAATAGGCCAGTTGGCAAAATAGGAAGCCGAAAATAAGTGAGTTATCTTTTTTTTTTTTTTTTCCCCCAGGGCATTAGTAGAATAGTTCCCAATTCTCATTTTTTTTTTCCTTTTTTCCCCTTTCCCTTTTTCGTAAGGGGGGAAGATCCCTTTTTTTCTTCTTTTTTCGGGCGTTTTTTTTCCCCCTCCCTTTTTTTTTCTTGGGGTAGCCTCGCCAAGGTGACGCAGAGAGTAGGGAGGCTTCGTTGATGTGTGGTTTTTTTTTTTTTCCCCCCGACCATGAAACAAGGTCTTAGGACAGGCAGGGCTCCGTCAGAACTTTTTTTCCCTTTTTTATCAAGCATTTCGGGCTGAAACACCTTTCCTTTTTTTCCTTTTTTTCCACTGAATCTTGCCCTGGGGGTGGATTCATGAACTCTTTTTTTCCCCTTTTTTTTTTTTGGGTAATGGAGGGCCCCCCTTTTCTTTTTATCCGAAACCCTATGCGTTGTATTCTCGTTTGTGTCATGCGGTCTCCCTTTTCCTATTTTGCGCAAACTTCCGCCTTTTTTTTCCTCCGGGTTCCCTCCCCGTGGGGGCCCAATCGAGAAGGTGGCATGGGCGGTGTCAAACTTTCTTCTGATCACAAAGCTGTCCTTCCCCCCTTTTTTTCTTCTGCTGGTTCCGCCCCCCCCCTGCGCAATACACTGTTCTCCGAAATGGTCAAGCCATTTTTTTTTTTTTTTTTTCCTTCGGACAGACCTTACCTGGCATCGTTTCTTTTTTCTTTTTCCCCTTTTTTTGGCTGGCTGTGTACGGGTCCAGCATCGCAATACTCGCAGCTGTTTTTTTTTTAGTGGTTTGGTTTTTCGCGGCGATTCTGGGTGCTCCTCTTCTTTTTTTTTCCCGGTTCAGGGGGGCATGGGCCAAGGGAATAACTCGGACGATTTCGACGTTTCTGATTTCCCCCCCTTTTTTTTTTTTTTTTTTTTTTTTTTTCTGTCTTTTGGTCGTTGTTAACGAGTGCTGTGGATTCTTTTTTTTTTTTTTTTTTTTCTTGCCCGCCTATGGGGCCCTTCGAGAAGGTATTTAGACACGCTGCATCCTGGGCCCTTTTTTCTTTTTTTCTCTCAGTCTTTTTTTGACGAGAAGACGCCGTCTTCTCCCTTTTTCCTTTTTTTCCCCCTTGGTTTTTTCTTTCAACGGTTGATAGGAGGAATTTAATCAATTTCACCCGGGCTTTTTTTCTTCCCCCTTTTTTTTTGGGCATTTCTCATTGTTACCCTCCTTTTCCTTTTTTCCCCCTTTTTCGTCGGGGCAGCCAGGCAGAAATCTCGGGCAAGTCCAATAACGGGCGGCGGCTTTCTTTTCCCTCTTTTTTTTTTGACTAGCACTTGGGCCGAGTTCTCCCTTTCTTTTTTTCTCCCCCTTTTATTCGGGAATAACGTGCAAAGTTTTCATGGGCTTGATCGCGATCCCCCCTTCCCCCCATTGCTGGTTTCACGCCTATGCCCCTTTTTCTTTTTTTTTTTTCGGCGGCGTTTGGTCGATGGTCGTCGTCGGAGATGTTTTCGTTTTTTTTTTTTTTCTGGCCTTGACACCCAACTCTCCCTTTTTTTTCCCCCTCTTCCCCCTTTTTACTGGTAACCTTTTCCCCAAGTAATAAAGAAATTGCGGCAGCTTACATAGCTCTCTCTTCTTCCCTTTTTTTTTTTTTCTATGTCGCTTTTTGCCTCCCCCCTTTCCGTTTCCTTTCACCACCCGGTCCCAGTAACCCTGGGGCCCGGAAACCTTGTTTCTTTTTTTTCTCCCTCGATAGTTTTGTTTTCAAGGCCAGGAGATAGAATTCAGCTCCACCATCGCTACGCCTCCCCCCCTCATCCCCTTCTCCCCGCCGATTTTTTCTCCTCTTGTGCAAGGCGTGTGATGAAGAGCCGGGCTTCAGTTTTTTTTTTTTCTGAGGGTGTTAACGGGACGGTTATTTTTTTTTTTTTATCCCCCCTCTGTGCCACGGTTGGGATAGGTAACAGGGGGCGAGTAACACAATCGGCCCTTCTTTTTTCCTTTTACTGGTCGAAGTTCTTTTTTCTTCTTCTTTTTCTGGGCCAAAAAGGATGAAGAGGGAGTTCCCTCCTTTCTTTAATGGTGTTGGTACCTTCCCATGATCCCGCCCAGCAGGGCCCCTCCCTTTCTTTTCTTTTCCCCGGGTGAAATTGATGAAAAAATGCCTCTCTCCCTTTTCTTATGGGGTTATTAAACGAACATGCCCCCCCCCCCCCTTTCCCTTTTTTTTTTCTTATCGGTTCGAAAAAAAAGCGGGGAATCGCATAGGCCCCACCCCCTTCTTTTTCCTCCTCCCGATTTTTGCAGTTTTTTTTTTTTTTTTTTCCCCCTTATTGCTGGCCAAGAAAGTAGGTGCATCTCCGGCCGCCGTCTTTTTTTTTCCCCTTTTCCCTTCCCCCCCCGACCAGAAAGGGACCGGACCTTCCTTCGAGCCCTCCCCAGACAACGTCGAAAAGAGGCTGTGAGGTAGCCCTTTTTTTTTTTTCTTCCCCAGAAGAAAAACGGGTTGATTCGTTTTTTTTTTTTTTTTTTTCGGCCCAGTCGCCGCGAAAAGAAAACAGTAACCACTAACAATCCTTTTTTACTTTTTTCCCCGGATCCGCCCCGCTTTTCCCCCTTTTCCCCCCAACCCGGTTTAACCGATGTGACTGAAGCCACGAAACGGGCCAAGAGGCGTCTCTTTCCCCCCTTTTTTCTTTGGGGACGCAAGGAAAAAGAACTTCCCCCCCCCCCCCCTTCCCCAGTGTCCCTGCGGGAAACCTTTTGGTCGACGGACAGCAGAAGAAGAGGATTTTTTTTTTTTTTTTTTTTCACCCCAGTACAGGCCTTGTTTATTCTTTCTTTTTCTTTTTTCCCTGCCCCACCTGGCGATTTGGGCCAACGGTTAAGGGCTTGAGAATTTTTTTTTTCCCTTTTCCCTTTTGATATTTCCGGAAGCAAGTTGCGAAATCAAGGAATTTTTTAAAACTCGCCGGCCCCCGAACCAGAGATAAAACCGCATAAGGGGTTGCGGAAGGTGAGCAGGTTTTTTTTTTTCTGGCCCGTGCCAGGAGCTGGGGACAGGTGGGAACTTCCACCATTTTTCAGATCCAGTGGCCCTTTTCTTTTTTTTTTTATCCGAGGGGGAACGGTCCGCCCCTTTTTTTTTTTTTTCCTCCTGGGTCGGACCAGTTAGGAAGGGAGAAAGGCCTTTTTTCCCTTTCTGGCGCACTGTCCTTTTCCCTCTAGGCCTGCCCTACTCGATTGGCGGGTCCCTTTTTCTCCACACTTCTGGTTCAAAATTGTCCCCCTCTTTTTCCTTTCTCGTTTCGTCGCAAAATTGAGAGGCCCCCGCTTTCCTTTTTTTTTCCCCCCCCCCCCCCCCCCCCCCCATAACTTCCCCAAACCAGCATGCCGCCGCATCTTCTCCCCCCTCTTGCTCGCCCCATAACGAAAATAGACGCCGACCCTTAATTCACTTAGTCTTTCTTTCCTTTTTTTTTTGCGACTTGAGACAGGGGTGGGACGTTTTTTTTCTTCGAGATCAAGCGTCACCCTGTCTCTTAGACTAGAAGTTGGACAACTTCGGAAAGGCCTCCTCCTTCCTTCTTTTTTTTTTGGAGATGCAAAGCGGAATTCGTATCCTCCCCCCTTTTTTTTTTTTTTGTTGGACGGTAATTGTGGGGTGGTCAGGGGGCCGCTAAAGTTTTTTTTTCCTTTGGGTGGGGCGGGCGTTTTTCCTTTTTCTTTTTTTTTCTTCCTCGGCCCCCAGGTGCCGAAAAGCGAGTAGGGAGGCTTCGTTTGATGTGTGGGGGTTTTTTTCTTTTTTTGAAAATCAACAGTCCTTCGACTGGTCTTCCCTTTTTCCCTTTTTTTTTTTCTCATCCGCTCACTGGGGCATTCGGGCTGAAACAAACCGGTTAATCGGGATCGGAAGTTGTCCTTTTTTTTTTTTTTACTTTTTCTCCTTTTCTGGGGCTTTTCATGAAAACTGTCTTTTCTTCCTTCCCCTTCTTTTCCCCGGCTCTTGCTGAACGAATAAGAAACACCTATGCGTTGCTATCTCTTCCTTTTTTCTTCCCCCCTTTTTTTCCCACCCATTCCTGGATTCTTTTTTTTTTTTTCCCTTCCTTGGGCTAGTCTTAGGGGGAAATTGAGAAAGGCCTACCGTGGGCCATCTTTTTTTTTTTTTTTTGCTTATGATGGCGCATCGATTCTGCTCCCCTCTTTTTTTTTTTTTTTTTTTCCCCTTTAGGGCAGAGAGTAATGAGGCTGGCTTCGACCCTCCTCCCCCCCCTTTCCTTTTTTTTTTCTGTTCCCTGCGGGCCATCTATGCTGCCTTTCTTTTCCTTCCCCCTTTTTTTTTTTTTTTTTTTTTCTTGGGGCCCGTTTCGGGCCTCAAGGAAGAGTTACGGTTGCCCCCCCCCCTCTCTGGGTAATCCATCGCAATGTTCCTCCCTTTTCCTTTTTTTTCTTTGCCGGACTCGAGATTGTTCGATGGTGCTCTACTCAACCGTTTCTTTTTTTCCTTTTTTTTTTTTTTTTTTTCCCAGGCCCTCGACGCTTTCGGTCTTTTTTTTTTTTTTTTCGGCTGCCCGATGGCATTATTTATGTCCTTCTGGTCGTTGTTTTTCTTCTTTTTCTTCACAATGGCTTTTTCCTTTTTTTTTCCCCTTTTCCCAGCTATTGGAATCTAGAGGAATGTATCACCCACGACTTGCATCTTCTTTTTTTTTTCCCCTATGCGTCCCCCGCTTTTCGGCACGAGAAGTCTTTTTTTTTTTTTCCCTTTTTTTCCAGTTCTTTTATAACCGCATAGTGGCCCATTGGTTTAAGTGCAAAAGGTGATCTATGCCCATTTCCCCTCTGGTTCTTGGGCTGCTGGGTCCCCTTTTCTTCCCTCTGCATATGGATGCATTCGTCGGGGCAGCAGCAGAAATCTCGTTTCTTCCCTCCTCTTTTTCTTTTGGGCCGCGCCCTGGGCCCTCTTTTTTCTTTTTTTTATTGGCGGCAAAGGCGGAAGGATTCCGGTTCCATGGTTTGCTGGCTCGCGACCTCCTTTTCTCCGGCTGCTTCACCGCCTATGCCCGATATCTCCTTCGGAGGGGGTGGGTCGGCTGGTCTCTTTTTCCTTCTTTTTTTTCCCCCCCGTCGGGAAGCTCCTGGCATGAGAAAAAACCAACTCGCCTTTTTTTTTTTCCTTGGGACGGGGCCCCATTTATCTTTTCTTCCCAGCCTTGCGGCAGAAGGAATGATAGATATCTTTTCCCCTCCTTCCGTTTTTTTTTTCTTTTTTTTTTTTTCCGCCCCCAAGGCTTTTTTTTGTAGTTAAGGGGGAATGGGTTCCCCTCCCCTTTCCCTCTTCAGTTCCTCCAAGCGAGGGTTTTTTTTTTTCCAGGAGCTGGCCTTGAAGACTAAAACAATCGCCGACGACGGACCCCCCCTTTTTTTTTCCCGATGTTTGCGCTCTTTTTTTTTTTCTTTCCTCAGGGTCTTTTTGCTTAGAAATTCGCGGTCTCCTTTTTTTCCCCTTCCCGGAAACCCGGTCTTTTTTTTTTTTTTTCTTCCGCCAATGTTCAAAAGGACAAGGGTGTTCTTTCCCTCGGGCCCTTCAGCCGCCGCCTTTTCCCTCCTTTTTTTCCTTTTCTGCTGCTGCCCCGACGGAAGGCAGACAAAGATGAAATGATTTTTTCGTAGGTAGCACCACTTCTTCCTTTCCCCCTTGATGGACCCGAAGGGCCCGGGGTGACATTGATGCTTTTTTCCTCGTCAACCTTGCCCGTCACCCCCCCCTTTCTTTTTTTTTTATAAAAGCAAAATGCCAAAACACTTGAGGCCTGGTCTTTTTTTCCCCGCGGTCCCCGCATACGGGCCCCTTTTTTTTTTTTTTCCCCCCCCCCCCCCCCTCTAGATCAAGATGCAGGGTGGAGAGGAAGGTTTGCCGCGTCCCTTTTCCCCTCTTTTTTTTTTTTTTCTTTTTTTTTTTCTTCCTTGTGCCCGATCCACAAGCATCGTAACAAAACGACCCGGGCCCTTTTCCCTTTTTCCCCCCCTTAGAAAGGAAGTGGCCTTTTTCATTTTTTTTTTTTCCTTTCACCGAAGGAAAATCCACCAGGAAAAAACCCCTCCCCTTTTTTTTTCCCGGGTTTCTTTTTTTTTCCTTTTTTTTTTTTTTCCCCCCGAAAAGAAAAAAAAGGGTTGATTTTAGGTTTTTTCTTGTCGCCCATCTTTCCCTTTCCCTTTCGGGGACAGAGGACGAGGAATGGCGTGTCATGTTTTTTTTTTCCACCAAAAGGAAAGCTCCCCTTCTTTGAGGGGCAACTTTTTTTTACTTGAGCCCCGAAAACGGCCAAAGAGCAGCTTTTCTCCTCTTTTTTTGCGCATAGAATTGGCTTTCTTTTTTCCCCTCCCCCAACACCCATGAGGAAAAGGTTCCCAGGTTGTATATGGGTGTTTTTTCCCCCTTTGGCGAGCCAGCAGAAGGAAGAGTTTTTCGCTACCTACAGGTCACGTTTTTTTTTTTTTTTTTTTTCTTCCGGAATGAGAATACGATGCCGCCGGAGTCCTTCCCTTTTTTTTTTTGCCACGGCCGCTTTTTTTTTTTTTTTCCCCTGCCGGGCCGGGCCACCAGAAAGAAACTAGCCCATAGGCCGGGCTTTCTTTTCTTTTTTTTTTTGACATGGTTTTTTTCCCTTCCGCCGCATGAAACGAAAGATTTACAAAACGCATTAGGTTTGATGCTCAGGGCACATCTTCCCTTTTCTTTTTTCCCCTTCAAATTGATGTGGCAAGAGCGTTCATGGAATCCAGCCTCCTTTCCTTTTTTTCCATCAACTTTGCCACCTCCCCTTTTTTTTTTTTTTGATGGCCCCAGTTGAGCGATCACTACGATTCTATGGTCCTCCCTTTTTTTTTTCGCACCAACGACTTTTCCTTTTTTTTTTTTTTTTTCCCCAATGGAACCGTGGGCCGCCACAAAAAAACATCTTCAAAACGTCAGCCTCCCCCTCCCTTTTTTTTTCCGCCAAGGTCCTTTTCAAACCCTCTTCTTTTTTTTTTTTTCCCCAGAGACAATCCGTCTCAAAAGGGAGCGTTAGTCGCACAACTTGAAGCGGTCTCCTTTTTTCCAACCTATTTCCGCCGCCCGTCCTTTTTCTTTTTTTTTCTTTTTTTTTTTTTTTCTACTAGTAGAGGTTGATGTCGCCACATAACGGACACTTTTTTTTTCTGCTAGGCTTCCCGGCAGGTGTTTTGGTACAAATTGGGCGAGTCGACCGGGGCCTTTTTTTTTTTGTTGAGTTTAGAGCTAAGTCTTTTTCCTTTTTTCCCCTTTCCTGCGAAACTAAGGGAGGGAGAGGGGTAGGGGGGGGGCGGCTATTTTCGTTATTGGGCTCTCCCCCCCTTTTTCGGAAGCTGGTTGCCGCCTTGTTCTTTTTTTTTTTTTTTCCTCCTTCAAGTGTGCCGAACGAAGCGCTTGACGGATTGTCCTCTGGGCGGGGCGTTTTTTTTTGAAACCCCGCATATTGTTTGACAAGCCCTTTTTTCTTTTTTTCTTTTTCTTTCTTTTTCTGGCTTCGTTGATGTGTGGGGGGGCGGGAAAGGGTAATGCGCCAACGCAATTTCCCCCTTTTCCTTTTTTCCTGGTCCAGTTCGTCCATTTTTTTTTTTTTTCCTTTTCCACACGTTAATCGGGGAATCGGAGTGGCAGTGATGGACGTCCGGCCACTTTACTTTTTTTTCCACGCCCTTGGGCACATTTTTCCCCCCTTTTTTCTTCTCTGCTGACGCATCAGAAAACAATATGCGTTGGATCTAGTTCTTTCGTTCCCTCTTTTTTTTTTTTTTGGGCGCAACTTCGATTTTTTTCTTTTTTCTATGGGGCTAGCTTTCTGTGGGATTAGCGCCTTACCGTTGGCCCACATTCTCTTCTTTTTCTCTCTCTTTTTGCTTCTCGGGCGGTCATTTTCTTTTTCCCCCCCCCATTTTAAAGTCTGATTAACTTTAGCGCAATAATATTAATGATGTGGTTCGGAACCCCTTTCTCCTCCCTTTTTTTTTCTTCTTGAGTGTTTCTTTCCTTTGCTTTTTTCCCTTCCTTTTTCTCCCCCCTGGCATCGTGGCTCGTGGCCGTTTAGTGGCTTAAAAGTACAGCGTTACGTGCCCCCTCCCCCTTATCCATGAGCCCTCCTTTCGGCCGCTTTTTTTTTTTTTTTTTTTTTTTCCTTCCGAGCTTGTTCGATGTGCCGATAAAAGGTTATTGGTGCCAGGGGTACTGGGCCCCCCCTTTTTTCCCCCCCCCCCCCTTTTCGGGGCTTTCTTTTTTTTCTTTTTTTTTTCGTTCCCTTTTGTTACGATGGGGCTGTGGATGTCCACAAGACAGGCGGACGGAGGCTCCTTTTTTTTTCTCTCGGGCATTTTTCTTTTTTTTTTTCTCTGATTTTGTATTGGTTCGTAGTACATTGGCATATGCGATTTACCGCTTTTCGTGCCTCCTTTTTCTTTTTTCTTCAAGTGTTTTTGCAGTTTTTTTTATCCCCCTTTTTTTTTTTTTTTTTTTTTTTTTTTTTTTTTTTTTGGGCGTACGTTGCAAAGGTTGATCGAGCATTTTCATCAATTCCCCCCTTTTTTTTTTCTTACTGGTTTGCATGGTCATTGTTGTACTCTTTTTTTTTTTTTTTTTTTCCTCGTCGGGCAGAAGAAGAAAATCTTTCTCTCTGCCCGCTCGGGGGAGCGCCCCCTTTCCTTTTTTTTTTTTTTTCCCCCATGCGAAGGGATTCGGGCATAACGTCCGTTCTTCATGGGCTGTTTTTTTCTTTTTCAGCCTATTGCCCCCTTTTTTTTTTTTTTTTTGGTCGCTGGTCCGTCGCGGAGATTGGTGAGATGAAAGGGCGAGCTCCCTTTTTTTTTTTGGATTCTCACATCCTTTTTTTTTCTCCCTTTTTTTCCCCAAGTACTACAGCCTTGCGGGCAGGCCTTCATAATCTCTCTCTTTTCCTTCCTTTCCCCCTTTTCCCTCTTTTTTTCTTTTCCCCCCGCCAGGCTTGTAGTATTGGGAATTTTCCCTTCCCTCCCTGTGCGCCTCCCCCCCCCCCTTTTTTCAAGGGACCAGGGAATTTCGGCTCCCGCTCCCCTTTCTTTTTCCACCACGCCGCCTCAGCACGCAGAATTCGCGATTTGCTCGGTTTTTTCCCCTCTTCTCTCCCATGAAAGAAAAAAGAAACGGGACGGTTAGGTCCGGACCCCGACTGTGCTTCACTTTCCCCCCCCTTTCTTTTTTGTCCCAATTCGCCATAAAGACGAAGCCAAGTTAATTTTTTTCTTTTGGCTGCCCCGACTCTTTTCCCTCCAGATGAAGATGAAGAGGGTTTTCCCCCTTTTTGTAGGGCCACAATGTATCCCCTTCCCCCCCCCCCCCCCGAGGGATTGACCACGGGGACGCCACCGGGGTTTCCCCTTTTCAAATGCCCTTTCTTTCTCCCCCCATGGGCACTACCCTTTTTTTCCCCCCTTTCCACTGCCAACCAAATTGGAGGGAATGCGCATCCTCTACCCGGATCGCATATTTTTTTTTTTCTCCCCCCCTACAAAATCATAGATCAGAGGAAAGAGGGGCGATTTACAATGACGCGGTAAGTTACCCCTCCTTTTTTTTTTAGGGAAGTAGGGCCGCCGTTTTTTTTTTTCTTCCCCCCCCAAAAAGACAAGAAAAAAAGGAACCACTTTCTCCTCCGGCATCCAACGTCGGTGCTCTTTCCCTCGGTCCGAGGTAGCATTTGCAAAAAGGGCCTTTCCCCTGCACCCCCTCCCCCTTCTAGAACTCGAACCCCCTTTTTTTCCTCTCGGCCGCGAAAAAACACAGTAACCCACTTACATCGTTTTCCCCCCTTTTTTCTTCGAGTCTTTGTCTCTGTTCCCTTCCTTTTTCCCTCCCCCCTTCAGAGGGAGAAGGGGCAAACGAACACGGGTTTTTTCTAAGCTCCCGTCCCCTTTTTTCTTTCCTTCTCAGTCGAAAGAGGAGGGCAGCAGGAAGAAAAACCCGGCCCTTCTCCAGGGTTGGCGGAGATTTTTTCTTTTCCTCTGGCTGTCTCCTTTTTTTTTTTCACGGAACATTGTTGCGCTCCGGCCTTTCCCCTTTTTTCCCTTTTTTCTTCCTCCCATATTGGACAAAGCCCCATGCCCCCCGGCGCCCTCGCTTTTTCGGGCTGCGAAGGGGCCAAAAACCAGAAAGACTCTCCCCCCCTTCCTTCCCTTTTCCTTTTCCAACTCCCTTTTTTCTTTCCTTTTTGCGCAATTCAGGAATGGCGGTTTCTTCCCTTTTTTTATGAAACGAGATACAACGCAATCTGGTTTTCTTTTTCACCCTTAGCCTTTATCTTTCTTTTCCCCCCCCCCCCCCTTTACTTGCCAGAGCGGTAATTTGAATCCTGCCCCCCTTTTTTAGCCAAATTTCCCTTCTTTTTCTTTTTCCCCCGGTGTGGGGGGGGAAGAAGAGGAAACAGGTTGGATTTTATCTTCACGGCGGTCCTTTTTTTTTTCTCCCCCTCTTTCGCTTTCTTTCCCCTCACATTCAAAACGAAGGGGCCTTCCCCTAATCTGTCTTTTTTTTTTACCTTTTCCCCTTTCTTTCTTTTTCCCCATCGGGGACAATCCGTCAAAAGAGCGTTCGTTTCCTTCCCCCACCCCTCCCTCTCCCCCCCCCTCTTTTTTTTCCCCCCCCCCTTTTTCACCTCTCCTTGCTTTGGCTCGACCAAATAATAACGAAATAAGCCCTTCCTCCCCTTTATCCTTCCCTTTTTCGAGTCCCCGCTACCCCCTTTTTCCTTTTGTGTGAGGAGAGATAAGGCGTGAAACAGGTTCTCTTTCGAACTCCGCCAGTTTGTCCCCCCCCCTTTTTTCTTTTCTGGCTTTCTCCCCCCCTTTCCATTTTCTTTTCTTCCTCTGTGTTGCGAAGGTAGTGTGGGTGATTACAGTGTGCTCCCCTTCCCTTCATCCTTTTTTCCCTTTTTTTTTTTTTTTTTTTTTTTCAATTTTGAAAAACAGAATATTGTTTGAAAAAAGGGACCTTTGGCGTAGCCCTCCTCCCCCCTTGTTCCCCTTTTTTTTTTGGAGGTCCCGTTTCCTTTATTTTCCCCCCCCCCCTTCTCCCGAAAACAGCGGGCTCCGTCAGAAGGGGGTCAGGACCTTATAACTCCTTTTAGGTCCTCCATTTCTCTTTTTCCTTTTTTTTTTTTTCAGACGGGGCCAATGGATAGGCAAGGGGCTGGATTCCTTCCCTCCCTTCTTTTTCTTGTCTTTTGTTCTTCTCCATTTTTTTCTCTCCTCTTTTTCCTTTCTGCGAAGGGTAAACTCGAGGACAACATTCCTGGGGATGGTTCCCCTTTTGGTTTTTTCCTTTTTTTTTTTTTTTTTTTTTTTCTCTTTCCCCTCGCGCAGGTTGGCATGGGCGGTTGGGTTACCAATATGCCTTCTCTCCTTTCTTTTTCCCCCCCAGGGTTCCTTTTTTTCCCTTCCCCTTTTTTCTTTCCTTTTTTCCGACCCCCTTCCCAATACAATGGAAAAATGGTCAGCATGGGGTTTTTTTTTTCTTTTTTTTGTTTTTGTTTTCTGGCCTTCTTTCTTTTCCTTTTCCCTTCCCCTTTTTTTTGTTTGTCATCGGTCCGCATCGCAATCCCTCCGGCGCTGCTTCCCTTCTTTTTTTTCCTTTTTTTTTTCCCCTTCCTTCCTTTTTTTTTCCCCCCCCCGTTTTGGTGCAGGGGGAAGGGCAATGGGCAACTTTTTCCCTTTTGTGATTTCTTCTTTCCCCCCTTTTTCTTTTTTTTTCCGATGGATGGGGATCGTCACAAGACGGGGCGTCCTTCTTTTTCTTCCCCTTCAGCTTCCTTTTTCTCTCCTTCCCCCTTTTTTCTCCCCCCCCCCTTTGTCCTATGCGATCCGCTTTTCGACCCGAGAAGACGCGATGCGGCATGTCCCCTTCCCTTGTTTCTTCTCTTATTTCCGTGTCCCTTTTTTTCTCTTTTCCCCCCTTTTTTTCCTTCCCCTAGGGTTATGGCCTGGATGGGAATGGTCATTGTTGCTAACCTCCCTTTTCCTTTTCCTTCTTTCGGGCCCCTCTCTCCCCTTTCCCCCTTCTTTCCCGTCCAAAATTACGGGAGGCGGATAGGCCGATTTTGTTCCCCTTTCCTTTCCTTGCAGTCTTTTCTCCTTTTCTTTTTTCCCCCCTTCCTGAACAGTCCCGGGGAGGAATGGGGCTGCTCGCGGCTTCTCGCCCTGCTTTTTTTTTTCCCCGCCGAGGAAAGAGAATAGCGACTTCTTTTTTTTTTTTTCTGTGTTCTTCTTTTTTTTCTCCCCTTTTCTCTTCCTGGAAGTGCGAAACACAACTCCCCTCTTTTTCTTCTTTTCTCGTTCCCCTTTCCCCCTCCCTTCCCCTCCCTTGCGGCAGCCTTTCATATCTCTCTCTTTTCTTTTTTATCCCTTTTTGCCTCTCTCTTTTTCCCTTTCTTTTTTGTAGTAACTTGGGAAAATTTTTTCCCCCCCCTTCCCCTTTGGCCCCTTCCCCCCCTTTTTATGTGCTCCTCCCCTTTTTGGGTTCGCCACCTTGGATTTTTTTCCTCCCCCCCTTTTTCCCCGACAGACGAACAGCCGACCCCCCTTTTTTTCTCTTTTTTCATATTTCTTTTGTTGATGGTTGAAAGAAGACGTTTTTTTCTCTTTTTTTTCTTTGCCCTTTTCTCATTCGCGAGGAAGACATTTGGAAGGAAAAACTTTCTTTCCATCCTCCTTTCTTCCCCCCCCCCAGGTGGCTAGGTCCATGGGTTGGTTTTTTTCCCCCTTTCCCCTTCCCCTTTTTCTTTTCTTCTGCTGAACCGACGGAGGCAGAACAAAGCTGCCCTTCCCTTTCCTCCTTCCCCCCGTTAGGTTTTCTTTTTCCCCCCCCCCTCTCCCTTTTCTCCGCCCTTGTGAAAATTGATTTTGAAATTTTGAACATTTTTCTCCCTCCCCTTTTTCCTTCCCCTTTTCCCTGCCAACACTTGAAGGGAATGGCGCTCTTTTTTTTCAGATCCCCTCTTCTCTGCATAGGGGCCAACTGGGATAAGACAATACCCCCCCTTCTTTCCCTTTTTCCCTTTTTTCTCGGCCCTCTCCTTTTTCTTTCATCCTCCGGAAGAAGGCGTTTTTTTCCCTCTTCCCCCTTTTTCCCCCCCTCCCCCCCTCCCCCCTTCCTCCCCTTTCTTCTCCTTCCCATCACCGAGAAATACCAGAGAAACCCTTTCTTTTTTTTCCTTTTTTTTTATCCCTTTGCCCAATTGGGGCCCTTACCTGACACCCATCCCCCCCCCCCCTTTTTTCTCCTCCTCAAAACTTTTTTTTTTTTCTCGCCCCCCAGTAACCAAACGAAAAGACGTTGACCCCGCGTCTTATTCCTTTTTTCCCTCCTTTTTTCCCCCTTCCCCCCCAAAGAACCCCCTCCCTTCGAACAAGTAGAAGAGAGGGGCACTTCCTTCCCTTTCCCCCTTTTTAATTCTTTTTCTCTCGAGGCCAGTATTTTTTTCCCTTTTCCCGCCTTTTTTCTTTTCTGCAACACCATGCAAAACCAACCCCCATGCTGACCATTTCCCCCTTTGTTTTCTTTTTTTTTTTTTTCAATTTTTTTTTTTTTTTTTTTTTTTTTTCCCCTCCTTACCAGGGTAAGCAAGACTTCACCTGGTTTTTTACTTCCCCTTTTTTTTCTTTTCCCCCCCTCCCTTTTCCTTTTTTTTTTCTTTCACCCTCCTCTTGACACGCCACAATTGACCAAAATGGACCGCGATTGTTTCCCCTTCTTTTTTTTTTTCTTTCCCCCCTCCTTCGGCCTTTTTTTTTTTCAGTTCGCCATCAGGAATGGGTTATCGGAGTTAACCTTCGCCTCCCTTTCCCCCTTTTTTCTCCCCTTTCCTTTTTTTTTTTTTTCTTTCACAGCCCTTTTTTCCTCACCCCCAATTGAACTGTTGACAGAGGGCTTTCTTTTTTTCCTTTTTCTCTTCCCCCCCCCGTTTTCCCGTTCTCCCATTTTTCCTTTTCCCGATAACGGTGTAGTTTTTCTTTCGATTGGCCCAAGTTGGAAGCGATCAACTCCGGCTTTCCTCTTTTTTTTTTTTTTCTTTTTTCCCCCCGTTTTTTTTTTTCCTAAACCTCTTTTTTTTCTTTTCCTCTTTTTTTCCCCTACTCTTTTTCGGGGCTTTTTTTTTTTTTCCCCCCCCCCCTATGTGTTCAAAAGGGGCAAAGTTGCCCCCCCCCGCCCTGTTCCTTTTTTTTTTTTTTTTTTCCCCCCCTTGAGCGGTCCCCCCCCTCACAAAACTCCTCCCTCCCCCCTCCGCGTTCCTTCTAGGATCCCCCCCTCTGCCGCCCGACCCCTCTACTCAATTAGTTAGGCCTTGCGAAGGTGTCCACCTTTTCCTTCCCTTTTTTCCCCCTCCTTTTTTGTTTTTTTTTCCTCCTCGCCAGTTGGAAAACTTCGGAAGCCACTAAAGTGAGTAGAGGGTCGTGCGGCTCTTCGTTTTCTTTTTTTCTACTCTTCCCTCCTTGCTGTCCTTCTTTTTGCTTTTTTTTTTTTTTTTTCCGTCACAAAGGTGTGCGAACGAAACGCTTCTTGGACGGGCTTTTCCTTTTTTTTTTTTTTTTTTCTTTCCTTTTTCCAAGGAACCTTTTGTTTTCTCCCTCGTTTTTCTTTTTTCCTTTTCTTTGTGGGGGGGCGGCCGGTAATGCGCCCAACGACCCACTTTCCCCCCTTTTCCTGCCTGGGTGGCCCCGTCTTCCCATCTCTTTCCTTTTTCTTGCTGAAACACCGGGTTAATTCAGGGATCGGAGTGTTCCTTTTTTTCCCCTTTCCCTTCCCTTTTTTTCCTTTCTTTTTCTTTTCCAGTCAAATTGATTTAGAAATTGGAAGCCCCAGGGCACTCTCCCTTTTTTTTTTCCCCCCTTTCTTTTTTTTTCTTATCTCTTCGCGTCTCCACCCCCCCCCTCCTGATGGGGAGAAATTAACGGAACATCGGACTATTTTCTTTTTTTTTTTCTTTTCCCACTTTCCTTTTTTCCCCCATAGCGCCAGTTTAGGTCTTTCCTCTTTCTTCAATCGTATTCCTGATAAACAAGCTGTAATTGCCCTCCCCTCTTTCCCCCCCCCAACCCAGTTTTTGCCTTTTTCCCCCTTTCCTCTTTCCTTGCGTTGCTGGCATTCGGACCCCTTCCGGCAAGACAACTTGGGAAATGGTCGCTTGTTTTTTTTTTTCCTCCTTTCTCCTTTACCAGGCCATACTTTGCACTTTTTTTTTCCCCCTTCCCAGCGTTAACGTTGACAAATTATGATATACGTTCTTGCGGCTTTCTTTTTTTTTTTCCCTCTCCTGGTTCAAGGGATTTTAGTTTCTTTTATTGTTTCTTTTTCCCTCCTCGAGGCTGTTTAGGATGGATCTATCAAAACAGTTTTCTTTTTATTACGTGCATTTGGGGGGCAAAATTTTTAATTTTCCCCCTTTTTTTTTCTTTATTTTCTCGGTGAGTTGGGGCCGGGCTTGTTTTTCCCTCCCCTTTCTGGTCGTTTGTTTGAGGCTTCTTTCCCAAGGGAAAGGAGGACGGAGGATGAAACTACTTTTTTTTTTCTCTTTCCTTATCTGCCACGCGATTTGATCCCCTTGGCTTTTTTCTTGCCCTATGCGATTTCACGAGTTAGACGAGAAGACCGGTCCTTCTTCTTCTTTTCTTTTCTACAACCGCCCATAGGGGCCCCTTTCATTTTTTTGCATCGAGGGCATTTCATTCAAGGGAACCCGGGGGGCGTCGTTTTTCCTTTTTTTTTTGCCTGGATTCATTGTGCTCCTTGGCCTTCGCGAATTCTGATCTTTTTTCTTCCCCTTTTTTTTTTTTCTTTCCAATTCTCGGGGCCAGGTCAAAATTGGTTTCTTCTCCCCCCCCCCCCTGGCCGATTGGGGGACGCGCCATGGACCTAGCCACTTGGCGAGTTCTCCTTTTTTTTTCCTTTTTAAGATTCGGCCTACACCGTACCGTTTCTTTTCCTTATGTTTTTTTTTTTTTTTTTTAAGCCCAAAAAAAGGACCCTGCTCCTTCTTCCTTTTCTTTTCTTTTTTCCCCTCAATCGGCAGGGGCGAAGGAGCTTGGTTCCTCCCTCTTTCTCCGTTCCGGCGATGGTGAGGGCTTTCCCTTCTTTTCCTTTCCCGGGGAACCCACCACCTCCCTTTTGGCGGGGGCGCCAAATCCAGTTTTCCTTCCCCCTTT
>Ga0179593_1594983_pt1 | contig 34601 bp, 38 predicted proteins | sample CZODoug2_1_08_16_FD_185931 | JGI IMG/M metagenome (GOLD analysis project Ga0179593, IMG submission 185931) | Vadose zone soil fungal communities from Angelo Coast Range Reserve, California, USA - CZODoug2_1_08_16fungal (PacBio error correction) | ecosystem: Environmental > Terrestrial > Soil >... | reverse complement strand
TGTTTTTCTTTCATGTCTGCCTGGGCCCTTCCCCCCCTCTCTTAGATTTGCCGAACCTCGAGCGAGTCGCTTCAGCCTGCTGCGTTGGTTCTTCCCGTTGCCCAATCCCCACTTCTAACCTGCGCATTTTTTTTTCCCTGTCATTAGGACCTCCACTCCCCCAAAGCATGGTAGAGTTCAGTTCTTCGGGCTTTCCCCTTCACGGTTTTTCTACTTCCCCCCCCCCCTTCTGATTGTTCCCTGCTGTCCAAGGTTTTTCTTAACGTTCTCCTTCCCCATGCGGATGTATTCGGCTTCCAGTGCCTGCAGTTCCTGGTCAGGATTTCCTCTTACGTTTTCCCCCTCGACGTCCCACCTCCACACTCCTTCCCCTTTTTGCCTTTTTGGCAGATTCCCTTGGTTCATGGCACTTCTATAAGAGTGAGATATGTGAATTTTCCTCTCCTTTCTTATTCCGTGGGAGAGGACCTTTGTGCACGTTCTTTTTCCTCCTCTTGAAACGGGTCTCCTTTGAGAATCATCTTTTATTTTTCGTTGAACGTGGAGGAGTAATCCTCTTTTTTCCTTTGTCTTACATCTTTTCCCCTCCTTCTAACCGTCATATGGTGTCTTTAAAGGGCCCCACCCTCATCGGCTTATCCACTGTTTATCTCCCCGTCCTTCCCTGATTTTGGTCCCCTTCCTTTTATACACCCCTCTTTCTCCCCGGACTCCTTTCGATTCTCTCTCCCGATAATTATTTTTCGAGCGAAAGTATGAAACATACCCCCCCCTTTGCTCCCCCAGTTTTTCCTGAATCCTGGGTTCTCCTATATTCCTCAGAGTCGTCTTCCTAGGTGAACAGTAACCCTCCGTCTAGTGACTTTTCTTCCCAACGTTCTTTCGTTTTTTCCCCCCAATTCTCGACTATTCGCACAGTAAGTACAGCAATGTGCGTGAACTTTTCCTGTTTTTTTTAATCCTTTTTTATTGTTCTTTTTCGGTGCTCCCCTGCAACCCCGGAGGGAATCCTTGCATGTACGCTTTTCGACTATCCTCTCTCTCTCCCTTGAATGCAGATAGACCCTTTGACAGGGTTTTCCTCTCGTGGGAGCTTTCGAGGGACCTTTAGCCGCCGATCCCCGGGAAGCCCCTTTTTGTGATACCTTATAGCCTTAGGAATCGTACATCTTTGTTTCCCTTCAGGGCACCCCAGCAGTGCTTCCCCCCCCCTTTGACCCCCTTTGCCTCTTTTGTCGGCTCCTCGATTCTGTTGACCTTGGTTACGCCGCCCCAAGGTTTATCGCTGGCTCTTTTTAGGGATTTACCCGTTCGATATCTTAGACTTAACATTCTTCACTTTTCCCCTCCTCTTGTCGAACTCTTTCCTCCTCGAGTCACTTGGGACTCTGCGGATTTTTTCTCGCAGACCCCCCCCCCGCTACAGTAGGTGAGAAGAACTCCGAATTGCTCTCTTTAACACCTTTCTGTACTCTCCAAGTGCTGCTTAAAAGGGATAAGAATACCATACACGGTGGTACCCTATGGTTTTTAGCCTATTCCGGGCTGGATCCCCTCTTAATTTTTCCCCTCGCTTCCCTGGTACACAGATTTTGGATCGCCCCCCGCCCGCTTCTTTCCTTAAGCCCTCCCCTTTTTCCAATTTTTTTCGCTTCGGCGGTCCATCGCGAGTTTTCCTTCCTTTTCCGGCGATAGGACGTCTCCTGATGAAAGCTTCCCTTTCCTGAACCCCCCTCGCTGTTTCCCTACGCGAGCCTTTTTTCCCTTCCAATTCGGGTCAAACTTTTTTCGTAATGCTTCAATTGACACGTTTGTCCTCAACAAACCATGATTGTGTATTTCCCTTATCTATTTCTCCTCTCACCCTCGCTCTTGTTCCCCCTTCCTGCATGAGAATCCCGTCTTCCCCCCCTTTCGTGAGACTTTTCTCTTCATATCAAGTTGTTGGTGTTGCTTGGAGGTTTCATGGAAGTCCCTAGCCTCTTTTTTTTCTTGTTCGGAGGCCACCTTTTGGCGACCCCCCTCCCCGGTTTGCCCTCTCTTAGACTGTTTCCCCAGCAAACACTTTTGATGCCACAATACCAGTGCTTCTCTCATGTCTCTACTCCCTATCCTTTTTTTCCCTCTTTCCTGATAGCCCTCGCCTCCAGTCTTTCTCCCAGATTATCGTCCCCCCCCTCCGTGAAAGCTGAGAGAGTCCACTCTCCCGTTTCCCTACTCCGTTTGTCGCTCTTCCCCCCTGACTCTCACACACCCTCTTTACTCTTCGGGATCCCTCCTTTTGTTCTTGGAACAAGTTTCAAGCGAGTTTGCAGAATCCCTGGGTAGTTCTCTAACGGGCCTCTTTCTCCTTCTACCCCCTCTTTTGCCCCAAATCCGGTGTCCGTCTCTTCTTGCGAACTTGCAATACCCCTCCGGCAAGAGAACCGCACATTGAGTTGACTCCTGAATTTTCCGGTTTACCTTTCTTTCTCTTATTTTTGCCCTACGAAGTGCCGCCCGATCCCTAAACTAGCACGTGATCTTCGACGTGATCCTTACGAAGATGTTATCCTCGTAACCTTTCTCTGACTTTTTTTTCTGGAGATCTGAGCCAAATTTTTCCATAGTCTGCACTTACGGCCTTTTTCATTTCCCGTATCCCCCCTTGCCCACCTCCTGCTCTGTCCCCCAAAGTGAAGATCGCGTTTTTAGTCATTTACCCTGAATTTTCTTCGATTCCTAACTCCCTCTTTTCTTGGCGTCGTCCATTGAGTTAGATGCACCCCGACCTTTTCTACGCCCCTTTTCCTTTCCTGCTTTCCCGCTTTCCCCTTCCCTTTTATCCTTTACCATTCCCCTTTTGGCACTTCCTTCTCGGCAACGAATCCACCCTGTCCCCCCCCACATTCCTTTCCCCCCCCCAACCGCCTTTTCCTCCCAGGTTCCATTTCCGTTTTTTTTGGATTTTTTATTCCCCCGAAACCCTCTTTCGTTCGATGGTCGACAGGGCATAGCAACATTTTCGTTTCCCTCACTTTCCTGCTGTTCCCCGCTCTTCCTGCCAGCCCCCTTTTTCGCTTGAAATTATTGTCCTCCTAGCAATTCGTTAGTATTCCCTTGTGGACCTTCCTAGGATGTTCCCTTTCCCGGATCCGGCGTTTTTATCGGAGTAACGCGGAGAGCAGTCTTACGGGATAACAGTTCCCTCCCCGACCCTCCCGCTGCTCCCCCATGTTTTTCTCTTTTCCTAAAAGATTTTTTCTCGCCGCATCGATGTTTCCAGTGATGCTGACGTGATGGCTTTTAAACCGCTGTTGCTCCCCTTTTAGACTTTTTTCTTTTCTTCCTCCAATCCCCCTCACTTTCTGCCATATTGATCATCTCACCCATCCCCTTCCCCACAAAGTCTCCCTTGCCCGAGCAATTGAAACCTGGAGGCTAGTGCACCCCCCTCCTTAGTTGTCCTTCTTTTCTACTTTCCCGCAATATCTCCTGGAGACTTTTATCACCGGCTTCTTGACGTGAACCTCTTCTGCCGCGGGCTTCTTCTCACGTCGAGAATGCGGGAACTTCCAGACCACCCTTGTCCCCTCGTCTTTTGGAATCAGAATTCCCTTCTTCCTTTATTTCCCCTTTCTACGTTAGTTCCGACACCCCACTGTTAGGCTTCCGTAAACCTCTTTCCCCTTTCCGTAAGAACGGTAAAGTGATGCAGTGCGACGGTTCGGACCCCCTCGATCCCCTGTCGTGTATTCCCTGCTCAGGTGCCCGCGGTATTTCCTGTCATCTTTTAAAGTGAGGTCTGCGAGGCTCCGGCGCGTCGTCCTCCCCCTCATGATGCTTTTACTTTTCCCCCTTCTCGTGTGTCTCACTGGTTTCCCGGTTCCCCCCTTGCTGAACCGTTCTCTGAAAAGGCGTATGGTAGACGGGCTACCCTTTATTCACGTTCTTTCCTACATCCTCCGTCTCCCGGCTTCCCGCGCACTCCTTGATTTTTTCAAGAGGCAACGAAAAGGGACATACCCAAATGTCTCTTGTTCTCCTGAGAAGTTTCTTTGCCAACCTTATCTATTCTCCTAGTTCCCTCTCAAGCTTCTTTTCTTTTGAGGGCACCCCCTTTCGGAGAATATTACTTTCTCTCAGGGGATTATTTTCTCAATTTCCTGACTGTTTTCCTTCTTTCTATCTTTGTTTTTAAGAGATCGTTGATCAACCAATTTCACTTTTCAAGGCGCCTCTTTTTCTAACCCTGTTTCCCTTCTTAACTATTCCCCTTCTTGCCTACCTTTTCTGCCTTTCTAGAGGAAAACGAACCCTCTGCGAGAGCCCCCTATCTTTAATCCAAATCTTCACCTGTTTTTTTTATCTTCCTACTTTGGAAAATTTCATCAGTTCCTTCTGTTTTCCCTGCTCTGCCTGTCATGACCGCGGGCCCCCGAAAAAAACCGATGGATCTGCTTTCAGCTCTGGGCCTTTTCATGGTCATGTATTTCAAACTTCTCCTAGGTTTCTACAAAAAGGGGCCATCCCTTTCTCTGTTTTTTTGAAAGAAGGCGGGCCACCTCCCCCCCCCCACCCCGCCCCCCTTTCCTCCCCCCCCTTCACCTTCCCCCCCGAAGAACCTCTCTGTTCCTCGCACGCTTCTTCGTCAATCCTTGAACGCCGCTTGGGTGTGGCTCTTCCGTTCTCTCCTCTTCCCGTTCAACCCCCTTTCTCTTCACTTCCTAAGTTTTGATGTCTACCAGAACATTGGTCTCCGGTTTTCTCTCAGAGTCTGGTTTGCCCTTTCACTTCTCCCCTGCATTGTTCTGCCCTTTGCGATAGGTTTTTATTGTTAGAGATAAGAGAGGATGACTAGGTTCCCCCTATTTTATTCTCCTTGGCAGGGCTCTAGTTTTTTTGCCCCTCTCCGAGCAATCTTTCCTTTCTTTCGGTGGCACGGCCTCAAGGTCAACTTCTCTAAAACCCCCCTTTTTCATCCTTCATGTCTCTTCTTTTGAACCTTATCTCCTCTTTCTTTGGTTTTCCCCTGCTTCCCAATTGTTGCAAGTGATAGTCTGCGCAAAGTGAGCTTTCAGGTGTTTCCCTCCCTATGGTTTTCTCCTTCTCTTTTCCCTTCGATATTTAGTATCCGCCTCACGCTGCGGCGAGCGCCTTTTTTTTACGCCATCTTTCCAGAACTCTCATCCCTTGGTACACGTCCCCTCAAAAATTTAGTATCAAATTTGGACGTCCGTTCCCCTTGAATCGCCCATCCGCTTGCTGCTTTGTGGCTTTCTACGACCCTCCCCCTCTCAAGGAGGTCGAGCCCTCCCCCCCCCGAAGAACATATAATGGTTCTTGTAGTGGAATCCTCCCCCTTTGACTTTCCTTATCCCCCAGAAACGTTCTAGAACCCTCCCCCATCTGAAGCTTGAATTATCACGTTTTTTTCGACCTCTTTTCCCAGTCCCTTTTTTCCCAGACACGGTTTCTTTCACCACCCCCCTTCAACTTCGACCAGGTTTCCTTGCCTGATGAGATCGTTTTTTGAGGTTCCCTCTGATTTTTTTTTTTGTCGGTGCCATCCCCCCTTCCGTCATTTTTGCATCAAGACCTTGTCTCTGCTCCGAGCTTGCGATCGCAACATTCAATGCCAGTTCCGATGTTAATAGGGGACCGCTCCCCTGGTCTTTTTTTTTCCTCGTCCCCTACCCTCCCTTAATTCTTTGCCTAAAAATTTCCCTCGATCCCTTCGTATAGACCTTTTCTCTTTGGGATAGTCTCCTGGGCGTGGGGTCCTCTTCCCCTTTTTCATTTTTTCTACTTTCCTTCAGGATCTTCCCCATCCCCTCCAGTACTTAAGACCCCCCCTTTCTGCCGACCCCCTTTGGCTTAGAGCTCAGGAATTTCAACTAGACCGGTTTTTCTTTTCTCTTATCTTTCCCCCTCGAACTATTTTCTAGTCGCGGGAATCCCTCTCCTCAAAATAAAAGCCCCCGAAATACAGTGAGATCACCACAGTCCTTTCTATTCCCTGTAGCTCCATCCTTCGCCATCATTGCCTTCTAGGAATACAAACCAATTTCTGTTCGCTCTTCCTCAAGGCAACCTTCCGTTTTTCGACATCCCGTTCCATATTTCTTTTTTCGAAACGCCTTTTTGGAATGCTCTGTTTAAGATCGCTTTCGTTTTTTCTGAGCTTTTCTTGCTCCCTATCGACCCCCTTCTCCTCCTTCCTTATTGAAATGTTCCCGCTGAGCTTTTTCCCCGCTCCGACTTTTTCTTCGAGAAGCGGTTTAGACCTCCGTCGTTCCCTTTCCCTGCTTTCCCTCTGCTCCCCCTTTTCCCTTCTTCTCTATTTCCTCCCCCCCCTTTTTCTATTAACATCGGCGACCTCCAAACCGAATCTGATTACTCGGGTTTAAATGGAGAACGTTCGCACCCGTATTCCCGCCCCTTTGCTCTCCCTCTCTTCATCCTTTTTCTTTCCCCAAGTCCCCCTCCCCTTTCGCCGTGCGGCTCTTCGTGAACCTTTTTTTCGTTATCAAGATGACGACCGTGAGTTTCAAAAGATCGGTTGCCGATGTCTTCTTCTTTTCGACGATTTCTTTCTTCAACCACGGTGTTTTGTTCATCTTTTCATACTTTCTTCCCCCAAGAATTTTTCTTTCAACCTTCCCTCAAACCTCTCGAGTTAGTCCTTCGGCGGAAAAGCCTCCTAAACAAAGAATCTCTCACTCCAATATCCTTTAATATTGCACTATCTGATCTATTTTCCTCGAAATGCCCAAGGTAGAGGTTCATAACAAAGTCAGGAGTCTTTCTATTCACTTATTATCCCTTTGACCTCCAGATTCCCCTAGAATTTCAACAGTAGTCCATACCCTCACCAGAACAGGGGGTGGCGGGCTGTTTTTTTGTGGGGGGGGGCTTACTTTTTGGTGAGTTTTTTTTTGGGGCGGGCGGGGAGCTGGAAGGGGTTTTGGGGGGGGGGGTGTTTGGGGGGGGTGGGGGGGGGGGGTGTGTGGGGGGGGGGGGGTTTTTTGTGGTTTTGTGTTTTTTTTGGGGTGGGGCATCTGGGGGTTTTGGGGGGGGGCCTTGTGGGTGGGGGGTTTGGTGGTTGTTTGGGGTTGGTGGGTTTTTTTGGGGGGGGTGTGTGTGTTGGGTCTGGGGTCTCTCTTCAAGGAGGGCGTTTATCGGAATACGAGTAGACTTTCAAGAACTCCCCGTTTCCCAAGGCCTAGCTGTCCTTTTCCCCATGCTTTTTGGGATATCTTTTTCTCCCGAATTTCAGGCTCAATAACCAGTATTACCTCTATTGATTTTTCCTTGAACAAGATGATTTCTAATAGATCTCACCTTTCTAACGAGTTTTCCTTGAGCTGGAGAAAGAACCAGGTTTCACCTATTTGCGTATAATTTTTCCTGTTAACTGCTAAACTTTCCCCATAGGCAATTACAGGACCGTAAGAGGCCGTCTCCCAAGCATCTTTTATCCTCCCCTTCTCCCCAGATTAATTCCATATAAAGCGTTTTCTTTCGGGCTTTCCCATTATCTACAGTAGGGCGATGAAGACCCTGTGCTCTCGTTTTTATATGCGAACCTCAACATTCCTTTTGCCCCTTTACATTATACAGACTTGTATAACTTCCCCTTTGGCAAAAGGCCGGTAGTGTTTATGGTGCGATATCCCTCAAACTATTCCCCCCACAAACTCATCTCCTACTCCTTCCATTCTTTCTTTACTCTGGCTAAGAAGAAACCACAACCTTTCTCTTTTGTTTACCCGGGGTCCCCCTCCAACCAGTGATTCAAGGTCGAATTTTTGAATGGGGCAACGTCACCACAGTTTTCTCTTACTCTACTTTGTCTCCTCTTCTCAATGGGTCTCCCGAATGTTCCCTTTTCTTTATTCTGACCTCTCAGTATAAAGGATTCGTGTAGACGGTCTTCCCTTTTTTCGCTCCTGGCGCCGGCTTCCCTATAGGTTTATCCCCCCTTCCTCTTACTCCCTCTTCAGGCCTTCCCGTTGACCTCTTCTCGTATAGCCGATACATATGGCGGGCTTCCGCACGGTTCGTTCTCCCAGGAAAATCCTCCATCCTTAGTGATCATGACTTTGAAATTCTTCAGAGTAGCAAGATAAATTTCTAACATACTTCATGTTTTTTTCCAATTACCCCTTCTCTTTCATGTTTATTGACCAAACGGTTCTTTCCTTTCCTCGTGAACTTCCCCTTTTAAAAGAATATCTAACTCCCTTCATCTAAGTTCCATGAATTTTCTCCTCACAGTTTCCTCTTCTTTGCAGCCTTTTTAGCTCCTTCTTTATTTATTGTCCGTGGGAATCCTCCCTTACCCTGACGAGCCCCTCATTCCCTAGATGACGTTAGAGAATCTGAAGCATTGAGCCCCAACCCTATTCCTTTTCCGGCTAGATGTACCGTCCCCCCATGGAGGTTTATCCGGTTCTCGGAATCCCTTAGCCTTTCAGGCTTATGCTGAATACCCCATTACAAGTCATGCTCTCTTTTTCTGAGTCGGTTTTTCTTGTGACCTAGCCTTCTGGAATCTCTTCCGCACTGGGAGTCGATCTCACACCGCCCCTCCGAGTCTCCTCTTTTTTTTTCGAACTTTCTCTTGGTATTCAGTCTTTTGAGCTTTTGAACCTCCGAGTAAAAAGGTCCGCCAGGATTGTCTGTTTTTTTCCTCCCTTTCATCCCTTTTTAGGTTTCTTTTTCTTGTTCCCTCTTCAATTCCCTCTTTACCTCCTATGACCAGGCGGCAAGAACACCAGATTTTTTTCTTTTTTAGAATATGGATCCAAGGGCCCTTATACCCCCCCCCAAACTTCCTTTTCTCCGTCTTTTCCCCAAACCTCTTTCCCCCCCCGACATCGAGGTTATGACCCGCCTCAAGCGGATTGCTTTTATTTCCGGGTTTTGCCTTTCCGCCTGACCTCTCTCACCTTTTTATGCCCTTTAGGCGAAACCTATATCGGCAGAACTGTCCCTCTTTAGCCCCCTCCCTCTTCCCTCGTTCTTTTAGAGGATCTTTTTAGTCTCCCCCTTTCCTCGGAGTCCCTTTTCAAGTGATATCAGAAAGCCAATTGCGCTCCCGATCTTACATCCTTCCATTTTTTTCCCCCCTCTAGCCTCCTTTCTCAATTCCACCCCGCTTGAGTCACCGATCAGTTTTTGTGAGAAACTAACTAAAATCGAACAATTTTCTTTTGGTTTTTCTCCTTTTTGCCTTTCTACCCCATGCCCCCCTCTTCCCGTTCTCCTTCCTTGCCGGTATTCCGCACTTGAAAATCTGGAATTGAAATATAAGTTGGGCGGCCCGCCCCGCCTTTTCTACCAGTCGTCCTGTCCCTTCCTGATCAGTTCCCCCCAATCTCGAACGCAACCTCCTTTTGAAGTGGATTGTTCCTAATTCTACCTGGCATTCTATGGGTTCTCGAGCGTCTTGCGACCCCTTTCTCTAAAACCCTTCATTTCTAAATTCTGGAATCTAATTTAATGATGATACTCATGAAGTGACATTGCTTTCATTTTTTCCCGACCATCTCTTCGTCCCCCCTTCGTTTTCCTTTCTTCCTCGGTTCCTTCCATTAGCTATTCAAAGTTTTGAAAGTCTCTAGTAGAAAGACCTAGCGATGAAATTACAACTCCTATCTTCTCTGCTTTCCGTTTTATTTTTTCTGTCCCTGAACACTCCTGAGCCTCCTTTTGGAACGCACTACCGGTTTTCCTAACCCAGTGTTAATTGGTTCCCCCTTTTTCAGGACTTTCTCTACCCCTTCTTTTCCTTCGTTCCCCCTCTTCTATGAACCACAAACCATATTCATAGAGACTGTCGGTCAAGTAGACACTTTTTATTTTCTCTTCTACCTTACTGGTCTTAGATTTTTCTGCGGGGATTCTTCTCCCCCTATGGGCAGAGTCATTTTCTTTCTTTTGTTTTTTTCTCTCCGACATCTTTGAAGACCTCTTCTACCTTCCTCTATTTTTTATAACATTTTTTCCCCCAGCCTCCTTTTTTTACCCAATGTTGACGTTCTCTAAGAGTCTTCTGCTCCTTTCTTGCTTCAGTGCCTCCCCCCCCCCCCTTGTAAGAATTTATAAAGGCTAAACTCTAGAGCACTCACTTCTTCAAACATTCTTCAATTTCCACTTTCCCCCTTTACCATGGGATCGTACCTTATAGATTTGGAAGAGCCCCCATTTGTAGTTTATTTTTTCCGCAATCCGAATCGTCTCCCCTTTTTCTTTCTTTTGTTACCTTCCATTGTCTCACCGATTTGTGACTTTGATGTGTCTTTCTGTATCATCCTTTACCCCCAACCTTTTTCTTGAAATTCCCTTGTGTTTTTCCATTCCTGATTTTTTTGAATTGTTATCTTTCCCACTGACAGGCACTTTTCCCCCCGCCGGCTTATCTTCTTGTGTTTATCTTAGTGTTTTTTCGATGGCGATAGCCAAAATACCAACTTCCGATGGTCTCCCTGACCGCCTCCCCTTTCTTCCTATGCGTTTTCTTAACAAGCGTCAGCCTTCCTTTCTGCCCCCCCTCTATGACATTTGTCTTATTAGCTCCTCAATTTTTCCCCATTGTCCCTCGGTCTGTACAAACCTAGAGAGATGTCTGATCGCGTTATACATTTTTTTCATTTCCTGACGATCTTCTTCACCCGTTTCTTTCCCCCTTTCTCTTTGCTACCGTAACCCAGGTGAGAGATCGTTATAGCCCCCCTCCTCTACTTCCCCCCCCCCCCCTAGGAACTACTTTCTTTCTTCCTCAGTTCCTTCCTGAGACGCAAATCTCCGCTTACCAAGGTGCGCACTTCCCCGCCGGCTCTTCCTTTACTTGCCCCCCCCCTTACTCTTTCCCTCTATGTCTAGTTCTCCCCCTCTACCCTCACACCTTCCCAAGTTGTGCCCCCAAGAGTTTTTTCTCTATCCTCGTCGACCTCTTCGCGGTCCAAGTTTTATATGACTCCGGGTAGTATCGTTGAAGCTTTCCATCAACGCGCTTTGGTAGTTAGTCCGCTGCATTGTTGTCTTTGGGTCCCCTTTTTCTGCTCGCTCTACGGTTTGCTGTATCGAGTCTGTTTTTAAGCGTCGTTTTCGGCTCTCCCAAGATTCTCCTCTAGCTTTTCCCCTGAAATTCTCGTTGGCTCAAGTCCCCCATTATACACGGCTGTGGGAATCACAGTTGTTTTCTTATTTCCTCTACTTGACCTTCTTCTCTCCCACTCGGTTCAAACGCTCTCCAATCCCACCCTTCTTCCCCCCGTAGGATACCCTCTCCTCGATACATTCTCTCTTTTAGATACCTAAGTGGTGGTTTTGAGTGTCGATCCACAAGGACGTCCACGTGTTTTTACTTCCTTCGATTTTTTTTTTCTTCCTCTCTTTTTTTTTTGCCTAACTTGTATTCTTCGCTTCCCCTGCGCCTCATCGAAGACTCAGAAAAAATTTTTGATTCGATCCCTTTTTTTTCCCTTCTTCGAATGACGACAGAAGATCATAGGGACCCTTTCCCTGATTTCCGCTTCGACTCTTCCTGAGGACTTATAGAAGAACCAACCTTGCTCGTGATGATCTCCTTCTCCCAACTTTCCCTTCTAATTTTCGCGAGTCTTTGACTCTTAGCCCTTATTTTTCCCCCCCTTATTTCCCCAAATCCTTTTTTTTTGGGGTTGTGGTTCTCGTTCCTCCTCCACGCCCTTTTTTTGATCCATTAGGTTCCTTTGATCCTGAACGATTCTGAATCTAACCTCCCTTTTTACCCCCCCTTTTTGGATTCTTTGTACCCTATTTCTCACCTCCCACTCACAGATCCGTACCGTTTTTCCCTCATATGAGAGTGAAATGATGGCCTACCACAGCTGGAGGATTTTTTCTATCGTTTACGTGCTTTCCGCTTGCAATCCGTCGATTCAGACCTCACATTTCTCTTTCGACCCTTCGGAAGTCTTCCCGCATAAAAGTTATCGCACCTTTTATCCAATTACTGATCGCTTTATCTTCCTTAACCTTCTTTAACACTGTCCTTCGAGTGTTTAGCAATTAGTATATATACTTTTTTTACCAATTTGGTACGTCCCACCCCTCGGTCCCTTACATCCCACTATCTTTTCAACCCTTCCCTCCCTCCTGAACACAGCTGAATTACCTTGCTTTAGTTTTTTTTCCAGGATAAAAGGGAGTGATTGATTCTCGGATCCTTCATCCTTTCTCGCCACATTTCTTTCCGGTCAAGCATTTACACCCAATTTTCCCTTCTTTGGACCACCGCCCCCCCCTATTATTTTGTGGCATCCCCTCTTGTCCACACCGATAAAACTTGAGACAACAGGCTTGAACATCCACCCAGCGATCTACCTTTCCGGCATTCCCTTTATTATAAGTCATCACTCTTTTTTATTGAGGAAACGGAGTATGTTTTCCCAACCAAATAGTGTCGAACCATCACGTCCCTGTAAGAATTCCTTTTTCTTTGAGATTGCGGCCTCCCCCTTGATTCTTCCGACCTAATCCAGACAGCTATTACCTGGTGGAATTTTGAGGTCTTTATTCAGGATTTTTTTCCAGCTTTGGATTCTTATCTTCCTTTTTATCTCGTTTTTCCCCTTTTCTCCCTTCTTAGGTTTCGCTTCATCTTTTTCATTTTGGAGAAAAAGTTTCTAAAAGATGACTGTGTCCCCCCTTTCTAACCCCCCCCTCCCTCTTCTGGAGGCCCTCTTTTAGCTTCCCGCCTCTTATCACTTCAAAGAACTGCGGCTTGCAGCTTCTTCCCTTCGTTTTCTAGCCGGCCCCCCAGTCTTCTCCTTTGCCTTCTCCATATTTCAAAAAGGTAGTTTAGAGTGCCTCCATGGCCTTCCCTTTTCCTATCTCCCAAATGCCCTCTCCCCCTTTTTTTCCCCTGCTTTTCAGTGACCTTTGCATGCTGCTTGTAGTTTACGGCCCGTAGCGAAGATGGACCATGCCTTTCCCCCTGGTCCCCCTTTGAATCCTCGTCTTTTTCTCCACGCTCCTTGTCTCCTACTCAAGTCTGATACCCGTGGACTCTTCGTCCCGTAACAACCCCACGGGTGTCCATCCTCCGGTCCGTTAAGTTACCCCCAAGTCTCTGCGCCTCCGTTTCTTCTGCTTCTTCCTCCGAGATTTGATGAATTTAGCAGGGACCTAGTTTTTTGGGTTTTTTGTGTTTTGTTTGTTGTTTTTTTCTTTTTTTTTTTTTTGTCTTCTATTTCCATGGTTCTTTTGGGGAGTTCGCTTCTAAAAGCACCTAAGACCCATGCTTTTTTTTCCCCTTCCTGAACTCCGCTGCCGTTTGGGGCTTTCTTTCCCCTGTCATTCCTCCCGTCCGTCACCCCCCTCCCCCCCCCCAGATTTCTCTGTTTACAGGCTCTTTCGAGTTAAGACCTTGCCGCGTGCGGGCCCCCTTCGGATTTCAGTTCCCTAGTGTCACGTCTTATTCCCCGTGACATTTCCAAGACGGCCTTTCCTCAGAGTAAGAAACGTTTTCAGATACCTACCCCAGATTAACCTCCTGACTTTCTTCTTCTTTTAGTCCTGTCGACTCTCTCTTTTTCTCTTTCAGATAATGATCGTCGGGATGTCTTCTTCATTTTCTCCTTCAAATTTTTCTGCTGGACCGTAACGGAACGTGGATAAAAATATCTCTTCTTTTCCCCCTTCTTTTTTTGTTTTTTTAGACTATTGGTATCCTTCGAGTCTCCATCCCTTGCCCGAAGGGATTCTCGTTCCCTTAACTGTCTCCATTTTGCCCCCGGCAAGTTGCTCTCTTCTCCCCTCCTTCTAAGCAGCCTTCAAAGCCAGACGACCCGATGCGAGCAATCGCCCGCTTTGTTGGCGCATCTCCTTCTCCTCTTGTTCTTTTGGTCATGCCCTTAAAAGGACCAGCGACCCCGTATTTGTTTCTCCCCAGATGATGATACTGTTCCCTTACCTTCCCCTAATTTGAAGCAAACATATCCCAAGATATCGGTTCCCGCCGTTCTTCAGATTCCTTTTTCTCCTTCCCAACCCCCCACCTTTAAGGCGAGAAACTTCCCCTTTTCGATACCTTATGCCTCCTCGACTTTCTTTCCCATGCTTTGTTCCGGAGAGAGAGAGAAACTTTTACGATGACAACATTCCCATGCTACTCTAGTATGCGCCTCCCAGGATTTATGAAGCTTTGAGTGGCTTTTTACCCAGGTAGTTAAGTTCAGACCGGTCTTACATTTTCTTTTTGAATTGTTGACTTCTACATCCTCGGCCCGAACCCTTAGATCTTTTCCCCCCTTTATCTCCCTCTTTTATTCAAGCGTGAGACGTTCTTTTGTTATCCGGTCCCAGCATCGTATCCGGGACTCCCCCACTCCTGTTCGAGGAAAATGTCCGGACAATCCTTCCGAAGGTGATCAAGTCCCCCAACGGGGACGTCTCCTGTCCTTTGCGATATATTGTGTCATTCTTTCTCTAGTTTCCCAATTTCCTTACTCCCCCGTGATATACTTTACTGAGAAAATTGTAGGGTTGTATACCTAAGTATGGGTTTTTTCTCATTTCCCTTTCCCATGAGATATTCTTTTTGTGGGCGACTTTGTGGTTCATTGCTGCTTCCATAGATTAGTCATGAACGTTGCAAGGTCCCAGACAAAGACCATCCCTTTTATCGCTACCCTTCCTAGGTTTAACTTCATCTTCCGAAGCGACCTAAGAGTGTACCTGACGTATACTGGCGCTCCCCTGAACTCTCATTCACCAGAGCTTCCCTTCTTTCCCTTCTCCGACCCCTCATACTATACTTTTCGTGGAATAAGAACTTGGGACTGCTTTCCTTTTCCTCACCGAGCAAAACACGTTGGCAGTTAGCCCCCAGGCCTCTTGAAGCGGAATTAGGCACTCCTTCCTCCCTCCCCCCGCTTATGTTTCTGAGCCCAACCGAACCCGAGAAACTTGCCAAAGGTTCTTTCTGCCACTCTTTATGATGTTTTTTTCCCATTATTTCTCTTTTTGATCAGTTCCCAGAAGCCCTCTTGCCTCGGGCACTCCCGGCCCTTCTCACGAGCATTTCCGGAATCTGAATCTTTCAACCTCCATGAATGCCGTCTCATAGACCGCGCTGTTACTTTTTAGTGCCGACCCTTTACGTTCGCGTCATTTATGGATTAATCGCGCCCAGTACTTTGATGTCCCATTTTCGGCCTTCATGTTGCATAGTAATCCTTCTCTCATTCTACTTCCCAAATGTTCCGGAACCTTAAGAGCAAGAGCCCGGCAATGACGAGGTTGTCCTTCCCTGGTTTGAGTTCTGCCGACCCTTTTTCATGTTAGTAATTTTTTCCCCCTTTCCAAATTTTCCCCCTCGGAGCAACCCTTTTTTCATAAGTTCCGTCTTCCCCTTGTGTCTGTGTCGCCTTGATTTTCCTCAGCACTTCATAAAACCCCGAGTTGCTTTTAAAAGAAGGAGGGTGCCGGCACCATTGACATTGTTGGTTACTCTTTTGACGGACATCGTTCCCGTCCCTCTGCCTTCCCAAATTTTCCCCATTTGGCAGGTCCTGTTAGACGATCTAGTCCTTTATCCCCCCTCCGAAGTAATCTCTCGACTTGTCATAATATTCGAGAAACGCCCCGAAGAGGAATGCTTTCTTCAGGAAGCTCTCTTTGGAAAATAATTTGTGTGTTTCTCTCTTCTCTTCCCCCCCCCCCTTCGCTAATTTTCCCCTTCCGGCGGATTCGTTCCTCGGAGATTAAAGAGTAGTTTTTGTCGACCCTGATACTTTTTCTCCGTACTTTCACGCTTTTTGACGTTTTCGCCCTTTGATTTCCCCTATGCCTTAGACATTCCCTTCTTAGGAAAGTTTATTATGGGCATCCCCCCCTTGGTTTCGTATTTCCTCTCTCCTTTCTCTCTTCGAACTCTTCCTTTGATGCCCCCCCTGGAGAACTCTTTCCGGACGTTTTTTGGGCGCTAAAGTTTATCTGATATATCTTTTCCCGTTGTTTTTTTAGGACCTGTCCAAAGAAACTGTCCTTTATGTCGTGCGGATCGCCTCTTTTTGGCCCTTCTTTTTTATGATTTACTTTTTGCCAGATTTCGGCACTCGAAGTCTATTCCTCTGGACCTACCTCCCTTTTTATCCCATCTTTGTATAAGTCTTGTCTTATTTTGATGACCCTTTTTTTCTTTTTCACGCATTGACGCTTCGCTTTTCTGGCGACAGATTATCTCGCCCCACGACTTTTCAACAGTTCTTTCCCCGACGTCCTCCAGCATCCCAGGACAGCCTCCCTCCTTGACGCCTTTTAACAACTTTCCCCTTTGAGGCTTACTACCTAAAGCATCCCGGGCGCTTGGACTTTTTGCAGGTGTACTCTGATTTTTGAATTCTTTTACCCTCCAAGGTATCCGGACCTAGCTCCCCGGACCCCCAACTTGGGATATGCCCCTTTTTAAGATTTATGCTCGGACGTCTCTGTCTCCCCCTTCCCCTTTTCCTCTTAGGCCTGTTACATGATGGTGAACATGATTTAGAGTTTTTTTTTCTACTTTTCCTGCCTTAGAGCCGTCAATTCCCGGCTTTCCAGACCCTCCCGATCTCCTTCCTCCTTTTTTTCTTGCTCCGCGGGTCTGAACTTTTTTACTATCTCTAATGTTCTATTTCCTCCCCCCCCCCCCTTACTTTTTCTTTTGTTTTCTGAGACCTACCCTCTTAAGCCTGTGAGTATTGTCTTCCTTTTTTATCCTCTCTATACTGTCACCGTTTTTTTATCACGTCCAGGACCTTTCTCTACGTCCTCCTGAATCTCTTCTTCCGAGGAATTTTTTCCGTGAGGCCCCGTAGGGAGTCCCGTAAGAGTATCCCCCTTTTCAAGATGAACTCTCGATTTATGTTCTTAGTCTCTCTAATCTTCTCCTGAAGTCCCTTTCCCATTCCGCCTTTTGGCAAAAGGACGCGATTTGCTTTGCCCAACCGATCCCCCCTACAAGTCTTTTACAACCCTCTTTTTAATCCTAAGCCTGAATTCCCTTCTTCTTTGTTTTTGCCGCAACCAGAACCATACCACCCTTGCGCTTCTTGGCGTACCCTTTCAACCTTCATTTTTCCTCATTCCTCTTCGATAGATTAGGAATGTTTTTTGATTTTTTCCCTTGTAACCACGTTTCCTCTTACCTTCCCTACGCTTCGGACCTACATGGTGGAAATGAGGAGATTCTAGGTCGATTCTGCGTTCTTTTGGATAATTCCGTGCTTCTTTTCCCTCGGCGTCACTGTTTTTTTATAGCCATCTTAAAGTTTTCCCCCAAGAGCCCTTCTTGAGAGAAACCCCTGACTTGTTGAGGTTAGAGCCTCACCCTGAATTTTTCGCTTCTTACGGCTGGACGGAACTCTGGTAAATTTTTATCAGGCCTCTTTCTTCTCCCCCCCTTCCCCCGAAATCTTTCTCCCCCTACCACCAACAAGTAAAGCTCTTTCTCTTGACCCCCTTTTCTCCTTGAGCGCTCAAGTAGGCTCCTTGCAATTCTTGGCCTTCAAGGCCTCGATGAATTATCTCCCGTACTTACATGCCCCTGTTGTAATGCACAGGAGCCCCTCACGTGGCTTGCCAACGCCCTTCTCTGGTCGCGCGGATTTCTTCGCTTTTTTCGGCATTTTTTCCCTTTCGACTCGTTTTTCCATTCCTAATTTCGACGAAGATCCGTGATAGACCCAACCAGGGCTTATTTTTTATCCCTCGTTTCACAATTAGTGCACTACCGGGACAGTGACGTACCTCAAGCCCCCTTTCCTTCACCTTTCTACCTCTGGGAGTTTCTTCAGAATCTTCTTTAGAGTGTGAAGGATTGGTCCGCAGGTTTATCACTTTTCCATTACATTTTTCTCCTTGAGTGCTTCTCCTATACTCCTCTTTTAGACGTACTTTCTGAAATTCTTCGAACCAAGAGTTGAGCCCTTGTAAGTTTGAAACAGACTCTTCCACCTTTCACCTTATGCCGAGGCATGCGTACTGTTCTTCAAATCTACTCCTTCCCAGACTTTTATTCCTAGTGTTTTTCGCAAGGCCGTAGATCACGAAATTTTTAATCAGAGTGTTCCCGCTTCTTTGACATCTTCTGGCGTTTGTCCTTTCCCTTCCCCCCTAGAACTCCATTCCCTCCAACAAAGGACAGGTGCGGATACCGCACATTCTTTGCGCCAGATGCGAGAGGCCCCCTTTTCACTTCTTTTTTCGACAGTCTCTCCCGGGTTCTCCCTTCGGCCCCCCGACCGAAATGGGCAATGCAATACCCTTTCTCCCCACACTCCGTGTTCCTGAGAGGCTGGATTCCCCCCCTTTCGAGACTCCCCGTGATTTCCCTGTAGGAGCTGATGCCGTATCGCCATCAAGTCCCTTTTTCCGTGGGCCCGGCACGAATCCGCGGCTTTAGACAGACCTGATCTATTCCTTGAACCGACCTTCCTCCCTAGACCGTCGACATAACTGTTTTTTTGTTTCTGCAAGTCCTTCCCCCTGAACTTTCGTACTTTTTTTGATATGGCAATGAACTTCTACTGAGGGAAGCGATTCTTTTCATTCCCCCTTTTGGGCTCCATCTGACTTTATTCGGTTCCTTCAGAATTTTTATGTTTAACCTTGACCTGGGAGCAACGGCATTTTTTTTTATTTTTAATATTTTGTCCGCACCCTCCGCCTTTCTTTTTCCCCATTCGCCCCCGTCTCCTTTCTTTTTGTCGAATTCCCCCTCGCTGGTTTCCCATTCACATGACTACCGCCGAGTCTCACGCGTTCATTCTGCTGCGCAGCACGTGGATCGAAGTCGGTCCCCCCTCTTTTTATTAACCTTCCTTTCCTTGTTGACTTTTCCTGACCGGACTCAAAGTTGCCCGGTTTCCCGCGGTTTTTAACGTCGTATTCTTTCAGGCAGCGGGTGAATTCGTCCCTCTTTTCCCCAGTTCTCATCGTTTTTCTCCCTCCTTTGTCAGACCTCGCTGAAATAAGGGATTTGTCCAGAAAATACCTTTCCCCCTTCGCCTCTCAGGACAAACAGTGGTTATTATCCTTAAGGACTTTGAGCTCACTAGCTTTCTTTTGTCCTTGTTGTCCCTACCCCATCTATTTGCTGTCCTTCCCGAATTTTCTTTCCTATGCGGATCCCTTCTTTATATTTTGGTGCTGAGGAAGTTTCCTCATACAAGTGGCTTTCGAGAGTATGCGCTTACCCTTTTAAGAGGTCGTCAGCCGCGTTAAGAACCGACAATCGATCTTCCTAACCTTTTTCCTTCTCCCCTCCCCACTTTTCTATCCCATTTCGCGCTGAAGAGGTCTCGTGTCACCAGTTTTCCCCCCCGAGATCTTCGCCCCCGGAACGTTACGTTATTCCCCTAGATCCCCTTACCTCGGTCCTCCCGCCCTCCTATGTGTTCAATACCGAAAAGGCGGCTTCTCCTATCACGGAGACCTTCTTCTTACAGCGTTGTCCGGGGTTCCCCCTCCCTATCTCTTCATTTTCATTATGTACGACTCTTTCCCCCTCTTGGGGGCCCTTTACCTTTATTTCCCTATTGTCGTTTCATTTCCCCCCCCAAGAACCCTTAGTCCAAAAGGATTGCCCATGAGATTTTTTGGTGATGTACAAGTCTGATTTTCCTATTTCCTTTCCCCCCCCCAATCTTATGTGGTAATTCTTCTACGAGCTTGCCTAGATTTTTCTAGTCCATTCCCTGCCTTTTAGCAGCATCTCAGCTTCTGGTAAGGTTTCCCCTGCTAATACTCTTAATCCGAAAGACCCCTTACCCGATCTTCCCCCCAGTTCTATTTTTAAAGTCCTCTTTTCTTAGGCATGTGCCTCCCAATTTTTTTTTCCGGGCCTTTAAAACTTCTCTCTGACTAGTTTTGAGAGAGGTCTACTCCTCGACAGTCCCGGTTGAGGCTACCATTCCCCCCTTACTCCTCCCTCTCCAGGGACTTCTGCCCGTCATTTCAGAATCATTCTTTGAGACTTTCCAGTCTAGTATGTCCCCCCCCCATATTTCGAACCTTCCTATTTCTCTTTGAGGCTTGTGAAGACCTCAACAGATATCACTCCCCCCCTTAAGACAGTTGCTCTAACGTGATTCTTTTCTTCCTTCAAGATTTCCTCTCCCTTCACATTCATCCTGAAGGAGATACATCGGGCCTGCATTACCCCCCCTCCCTTCGATCTTTTTTCCAACAGGACGTAATCCTTTTTAGCTGCGACATCTCTCCCCCTTTCTCATAAACTTCCTCAATCTTCCTTGCTTTTGAGCCTAGCAGGGTAGGGGACACCTTGGTGTTCCTTGAGCGAGCGCGGCCATAAATCAGAAGACGGGGGAACGCTTTCTTCTCTTCTCCGAGGTTTCCTGACTTCTTTTCTTCTTTAAGAATCCGAGTGGTTAGAGTTTATCCGCATAGGTTGATAGTTTACGAATTCCTTTTCAGTATGATAGGCCCTTGAATGACGACCTTTCCCCCAAAAGTTTCTCCCAATTCCCCCTCCTTGCTTCCAGCACGGGTCGCCTCATTGGCTACTTTCAGTGTTCTTCCTTCCTTCTTTCTAAGCAAGACATCTTCGGCGACGGAACCCTCCTCTCCTTTGTTTTTTCCCGACGTCTCATGAAGCTTTTCTTGCTGCTTTTCTCCTTCCTTCGACATCCTTATCTGAGGGCCTTTTTTTCTTTTCTTTCCAAAGAGCCTTTTGATGTTTCGGCTTTAGAGACAGCAGATTCGTCGGACAATACCTCCCCCAACCCGGTTTTTGATGCCCGCTCAGATGTATCGGACTTCCTTTGAAGGTGTTTGGACCTTATTGCTTTCCCGCAAACGCCAGTTCAAGAGCTTCCTCTACCTCCCTAAACCGACGGCGTTACATCCGAGACTTTCCTTCACGTTCAATATTCTAGACTCGCTAACCCCCCCACTTATTCCTTGCGTCATAATAAAGCATCTTCGCTGGGACGTTCGCGCACTCCTTCGAGTTGACTATGTTACTTTGAAGCGATATATCCTTTCTTCTCATTTTCTCTGAAGTCTCTAGATCTCCCCTAGGTGGGACACCCATTTGATGGGGCCTGTTTTTTTGCCCGATGTAGTTGTCGAGAGGTCCCCCCACGGAGATCCCCCCCTCCCTTGTCCTCCCTACTTGTTTTCCAGGGCTTTCCTTTGAAATGAGGAGCACTCGGAGAGGGTTGTTTCTATAGTTAGGCTTTTCCGGCAGCATCTCAGGTATCGATCTTTTCAACTAGACTTCTCCGATCACTGAATGCTCATTTCGCCCGTTCCTCTTTTTAATTACTTTTGCTATTCTTGTTCTCTCAACCTTTTCCCAGTGCTGGTGAGTATCTCGCGTCTCTGTTTTGCTCTCGGGCCAGGGGTACCTTTTGTGAACTTTCCTGAGCCCTTGACTTTCTCCCCATTTTTTTCTTAAGACCATTTTATTACAAAAGGTCGATGACATTTGTCCCCTTCGGGGTCTCCAGTTGTTCCACGGGATTTTCTTAAATCCCTTATGTGAACATTCCTCCTTGCAGGTTTCTTTCCGGTTGCAAGCTCTTTTGAATATACCGCACTTCAATGCACTGATGCGCCCTTTTTCAACCCTTCTGAGTGGATGAACCAATTCTCCCCTTTCTGCTTCCCCCGATTTTTTCTTGCTGGCAAGAAACTTGTCTAAAGTTATTCCCCCTTTATTTTTTGTTACTGGCTCGCTTCACCTCCCCCTTTTCGATTTTGCATCTTTCCCCCTCAATGGATTGAATCAATAAGCTCCCTCTGCGGGCATTTTGTTTTACCCGTCCCTTTATGTCCTTTTTTGTCTCCTCCTCCAGTTTTTTTCAAAGACTTTAATGTTTTAGGAGTTTTACATCTTTCGGCGCTCTGAAGTGATATCGCTTCAGTGGTCACTGGCGTTTTTTCTTTCTTCCTGTGATCTTCTGGAGCCGACCCCCTTCTTTTTCGGGCTCCTTGAAGGGTTGGAAATGTCAGATACCCCCTCCCCCCTCGTTTCCTTCGACTTGCACGTTTTTATGGCGGCACCCCCCACCCCCCAACCCTTCCTGCGCCAGCTCACGTCAAGAGTGCTTCTTTCCTCAGTCCCCCGAACTCCTTTTTTTTATTCCTCTCTACATTTTCCAAGTTACTACCACCCCCGCTATTAGATCACTTGTCAAAAAAAGGTAGTTCTCTTTCCTCTTTCCAAAGGACATCCGTGGAAATCTCCCTTGACTTCCGCCCCCTCCGACTCTACTTGACCTTTTTCCCGTTTCCCTGACGGTCCCGCCCCCTGTCTTCTAGGAGGGTGCCGAGATTGTCGTTCCGGACGTCGCGACCTTCTGTTGAAATTGCCTGAACTTTCTCGCAGCTCGACGTGGTTCAGTCCCCCGAGATGCTCCCCCTCCCTCCCCAGACTTCCACTCCCTTGGCCCCCTTTTTTCGATGTAGAATTCAAAAAACCTGGCCATAACGTAAGCACCCCTTTCCTTCCTCTTACGCGAAGCGATTCGGCCCCCGTCGTACTGGTGGTCCTCATTTCTTAGAGTTCTCTGCTTTCATCGGTATTTCTACCATTTTTGTTAGAGTCCGCTCTACAACGCCCATAATTCTGCGGTCAGCCGTATGTAGCACATCGATCTTCAGGGTGCAGGCGGCCCCTTTTTGATTCTCTTTTGGCGGTAAGGTTCCCGGAGAATCGATTTTCAGGACGGACTTTTGCATGGCTTCTGAGTTTTTTTTCTTCTTGCTTCCGCACCAACTGTCCGCACGGAGGTAATTGCAGTGATTGCAGGTTTTTTCTCCTCGAACTCAACGTAAATCACCTCACCACCGATTTTCTCTGTGTGAATGTTCGAATTTCCTCCAACGCTGAATCTGCTTTTTCTTTCGCGTCTTGCATGGTGTCAAAGGGAATGGCGACGATGGCGACCTAGTCTTCATAAGGGCGGGCTGAGATCCTGAACTTATCTCGCGTCTTCACCCCTACCTCCCCTCCTACTGTGATCCCCCACCTTAAGGTCGGCATCGTAAGTCGCCTCCCCTCCGCCCGCCTTGTGCGCGCTTTCCCTCTTCCCTTGACACCCTTGCAACTCTTCTTCTCTTGAGGCCTAAAGTAAGAGATGCGATTCCCAAATCGCACCGATCCTTTTTCCGAAAATAATTCTCCCCCCTCTTCCTTGTGGTCGTTTATCCTTTTCGTCCTTTTCCAATCCTTTTCTTCTTGCCGTCCCCTTCGCGAATATGTGGATAATGTCCCGACGCCTCTTTACGAAGCGACGAACCGCTGGAAATATCGCGGGGCCCGAAAGTCTTTCCTACATTCTTCGCGCTACCGGTTTTAAGAATTTTTTCCCAACACAGGCCTTGCTCTTCTATTGAGCGAATCCTGAAGCACCCCATACAATCTTCTTTTCTAAAGTTTTTCTCTCCAGAGACCGCCTCCTCAGTGAAACTTTGGGAACCCCTCCACCAAATTTCCCAGATGCACTGCGCACGCGCCAATATAACTAGCTTTTTTGAGAATCCCCCCCTTGGTAGTGGACTCTTTCCCCCGTCCGTTCAAGGTTGAAAGGGCGTATTTTCCCAGTGTGACGGCTCCATCTCTCCCTGAGAAATGGTTTTGTCATATTTGTTTTTTTAGTCTTCCCCTTCCCCCCTTTCGGAGTTTTCCTAGGATGTCTCCTTTCCCGACTCCGGACAATTTGGACAAGACCCGTTCCTCAATTCCTGAATTCCCTCCCCCGGTCTGTGACCCCCTACGTTCAAGTTGGTGTTCCTTTCTGTGAAACCTTTGAGGCCCTTCCGGTGTCCACAATAGGGCTCCCTTGAAGGCATTCTCCCCACCCCACGTGAAAGTGATCTTCTGGCGTTTCTCTTCTCGAACTGACTTATGGCTCTCCCAAGTTTTCTTCCTCTCCTGCCTCTTTCTTTATTTGCGGTTTGAAGCCTCATTTTTGCGTCTATAGTTTCCAAGCCGCCCGTTTCATTGCCATTTCTTCTTTTCCTCGGAAAACGGGCCCTCCTAGTTTTTTCTCCTTTCCGAGTTTTCCCCTGCTGAAGCGCAACTAAGAGTGCTCAGGTAAGTATCTTTCCCTTCAGCGCCAGGACGCACAAGAAGATATCACGTCCCCACTCTGAGTCCCTACTCCCCCCCAGACCCCCCCCTCATAGTCCCCACCAGGGCGTGGAATTCCTTCACAACTTTTGGCCTTTTCATTTCTTTGAGACAATATCGTCTAAGCGACCCCAACTTCTTCCTCCTCTCTTTAGCCGAAATTTCTGCCCCCCCATTGTTCGACCAGATCGGCCCCCTCGACCCTCTTCCCCTGCCCTCCTTTCCTCCCGGATGGAAAAACTGTGAAAAACTTATTCTCTCCGCTGTTGGTAGTGTAAAGCCTGATTTTTCCCCAATTTTTTTCTTCCCTCATCCTTCTTTCCCCCCCAAATCGTGCCGGGGGTATACTCCATAGATTGCCTGTACGGAAAGCTTCGATTAATGACTCCCCCCTCTTTTCAGGTTTCCCCCTCCGTGTCTTTATCAGAAGAATTTGAAACCGTTTTTCCCTTTTTCCCGTAAGCGTTTCCTTTCTGGAATTCTTTCCCGTTCGTGTAGTAACTTTGAATGTGCACTCTCCCCCCTTTCGGTTTTTTTATGGACCCTGTCCTTTGCTCGAGAGAGGCCGCCTCATCCTCGACAGTCTGACGATTTCGAAATTATCCGTCCTTCTAGCGATCTTTTTTCCTCTTCCACCTGATTTCTGCCCTTCCAATCAGAGGTAGAGACCTCTCTACGTTTTTTTTATTAGTCGCCGGTTGGTTCGTCTCCCACCTCCCCCCTTCCGCCCATCCCCGACGTTAGCATGAGGCACCCTTCCAAGTGCGGTAAGCCTTTTTTTGATCTTGTTTTTTTCTTTAGTTTTTTTTTTTTTATAAGGGTGCTGTTTTCCCCTTTCCCCCTGTGGTCCAATTCCAAGCTCCTTCGTCCAAGCGTCTTTTACGACGTAATCCGATCTTTTCCTCGCTGCAAAAGGGGTCTCAAGTCCCACACTTTTTTTGCCTTCCTCCTCCCGTCAAATTCTAGCCTTACTCTGCAATTTTTTTCTTCTCAGTGGTGTTTTCTTCGCGCCTCCTGGGTACTCCCCGGAACCTTTTTCTCGTTAACTTAGTTGGTGTCGTCAGTTAATTCGCGACTTTTTTCGAGCTTGTCTTTCTAGAATAAATAGGTTGTTCTTTCCAATCTTTTTCAGGAATCTATTAGAAATTGTCATCACCCCCCGTGGTTTTTTCACAGCGATCACTCTTCTCCCTCCTACTCCCTACCCCCAAACGATCAACTGGGTCTTTTTTCCGTGTTCTGTCGTGCGACCTACCTCCCAGTTGAAAGTACTGTATTTTTTCTCTTTTAACACTCTCGTGTTGTTTTTTTTCTCTCCCAAATCTTCCAATAAAATTTGTTCCGATGGTGTTCTGGCTGTTTTCCGACCCCACTCTCGGTCCCCCCCAGAGAGGGTTGTTCGGAGCATATCCTCTTGATCTCTTGAAAATACGTCAACAACTTTAGCAACTTTTATACCGTGTCTCCAGGATTACTCTTTCCTCCTTCCGTTCCTATCCCGCTTCCAGATCCCCTAACCTCCCCCCTGGTCAGCAGTCCCCGCTTCCTCCTCTTTAAAGCTGCGAGACTTCATCAGTTAAATACGTTCCCTTTCCGTTAGATCTGGACTCCGCCTCTCCCCCCCCACTTTTGCGAGTCATTTTTTTTTTTTTTCATCGTAGGAAACGTTTTTTGGAATTGAGATTTCCTCTGCGTCGCAGTTGGATTACGTCTTTCAGAGCCGCTATTTCCCTTTTTGATCTTGAGGTAGGAATGTGTAGTACCCGTTTCTTTTTCAATACAGGAGGCTCTTAAGGCAAAGTATCCTGGTCTTTTTCCTCCTGTTCCGGCACATGCTGGCGCCAGGTGGATGGGGCTTCCGTTCTTTTTGCTCCTCCCCCCCCCCAGAAGATGACGATACCAGGAACTCGGATTTCAGCTGGTTCGACCGCCACGGTACGATTCGATTCATGAGCCGTCAGATTCTTCAGACCCTTAGACCCCACATTTCTTAATCTCTGCTGTTTTGCTAGAGCCTCCTTTCAGGGAAAAGGTTTAAGAATCACCTCGTCTGACCCTCACCAAGTTCACCTACCTAGTTCTTTTAAGCCCCTCCCCCTTTTTTTTCGAGGACCCAGTCGATGTTTTTTTCGCACTGTTGCGGTCTTCCACGGTTTTTTTATGTGTTTCCTTTCAAATGGTCTCTCCCTTTCCCCAGGAATTTCTTTCATTCACCACCGAACCCTTACCGCACGATGCTGCCTTTTTTCCCCCTTCGAGTGGACTTTGTCCCCCTAGGCCACTCATCACCAACAATCTAATAAAATTCTTCTTTTATAAGGGTTTTTTTTCCCATGTAACTTCAGCAACGAAACCCTTGCTCCAGGGGTCCAAACTTCCAACAGCAAGGATGGCGAAATTCCTCCGAGATTTCTTCCTGAGTGCTTACCCCTCCATTCATCTCGATAAGTTTTAGTATTAAATGAACGGTGACATTTCCCTCTTTTTCGTTTCCTACTTCTGCCCTCCCTCCCTCTCGCATTCGCCTGGCGTCTTTCTTCTTAAACTTTCCTCCTCTGTGAGGACCCCTTTGCTTCCCCATATACAACTGCGCGAAAGGAGTCCACCTTTTCCTTCCCCTGGTTTTATCAACTAGGACCTTTTCCCATCGATCATCCCTTTTGTCTTTCAGGGTTTCCCGAGTTTTTTTCGCGAATACGTTCTTTTGTAGGATAGTAAGCAATCCAAACGCAACGACTTCGGACGCAAGCCAAACCCTCTACTTTCAAGTTTCTACCCCTTCTTTTCCCTGCGATACTTTTTGCAACACCTTTTCCCTATACAAAGTTTGCTGGGATGAAGACTTCAGCAATATCAATCCAGGAGACTTCCTTCAAACTTTTTTTTGTTTTTCTACCGGTATGTTCCCCCCCCCCCCCCTTTGTCTCTGGATGCAGTTTTTACATTCTCCCCAGGTTCATAGAAGCCTCCGGGTGGAAGCTCTTACCCTTCTGCTTATTTTCTCCGACCCCTGAAGACTGTACGTTCGTCAACTCCCTCCCCCTTTGAACTTCCCCTATGCTCCCTGCGCGTCCTGTCCCGTTCGGAAACCTGAACCGTCCCTCTTTTTTCCCACCCCTTTTAGAGCGTCTTACCGCATTTTTCCCCCTTTCCTTCGCTTCATTTTTTTTGGACGCATTTATTGAACTTTGACCATTTTTTTTTTTTTTTAGTGCTCTCCCCTTCTCGTATCCTCGAATGTTTCCGGAATTCCTTTTTCCCTACGTCTCGTTTTTTTCTTCGCCCCCAATGAGTTGAGCCCGTCTTTGAAACATATTCACGTTTTTTTTTTCCTCCCGGCTTCCCCTTTTTATAATTTCTTCCCCAGCGTTTCTCGTGTTTCGTAGCTAGAAAGGTTATCTGGACAGACCCCCAACGGCCAGTCCTTCTTCCAGGTTTCTCCCCTCCCTCCCATTTCCCTTTCAACGCCCCGTCGGAAGATGTTCAATTATAAGTTATTTTCGCCAACCCTTCCTTTGAGATGACTCCCCCCCCTAGCGTCGTTCTCGATCCTTCTTCCTGGTCCTTGACTTGATTTAGACATCTTACGTCCATCCGTTTCTCTTGCACTTGCGGAACTCCTGACCGGATCCCTCTCTTTTACCTTCTTTTTCTAGCGATGGCGAGGCGATCCACAATTGGTATTCCTATCCTGTCATCTTCCCCCCTAATAAGAACCCGAGGCGTTAATACCGTCGCACGGTTTTCATAAGAGTGAGCTTTTCATTCCATCCCTCCTCTTTTGATCGAATTATTCACACTTAGATCATTTTCGAACATCCTTTCGGTCTATCCCTGTGATTTCCTCTTCCGACTCCATCATTTCATTCCCTATGATGCTTTCCTGTTTCCCAGAAGATTTTCGGGATGACTCCTAACACCGGTACCCCTCTCTCCTCCGGTTTTTTTCTGAAAGCCCCAGCGACCCCTGTTTTCTTCATGAATTGCATTTTCCTTTCCCGGGAAGAAAGGCATTGATCTCCCCCTTTTCTTTCCTCCCTCTGTGAGAAATTCCATCCCTTTTCTCCCTGAGTTCTTTTTCTGAGACTCGATTTTCACTGTAGATGACAAAATTAACTTGCTAAGATGCCTCTTCACGAGTGCATTCATATTTGTCTTTTACACCCCAAAAAGGTGGTATCTTTAGTTGGCTGTTCCTCTTTGTCGTAAATTCCCGGCTGAAAGAATCGTTTCACATACAGAGAATTCGGGGCCTACCAGGACATTTAGCAGAATCACCGAATCATCGCTTCCCTCCATGAGAGGTAATGGGTCCTGGCATTACCTGACCTCGTCTCAGACTTCTTTCCCCCAGCCTCCTCTGAACTTTTTCCCTGAACCCCTTCTTCCTTTTTTTTCCGTCCCCCTGGTAATGGGTTCCCTCTCCTGTCCAATTACCTTTCTACGCTTCTCCGCCTTTCTTTATGCAATGCTTCGTGAATTTTTAGAGTTTTTCTGCAACCCGAGGAAATATGTTCTTGGCAGCGTATATTTTTTTTTCCTTGGCCCTTCCTCTTCTCTTTAGGTTTTCTGAAGGATCTTCAGTGATTTTGCCAGAGGTAGTCATTTTTTCGAGCCAGGACCATCGTATTATCATTAATCCCCAATTTTTTCCCCCCTTGTTTTCTCATCGCTTGCCCTAAGAGTTTTTTCCCGATTGTTCTTACCGGCCGATATCCGACTCCGATTCCGGTGACTTTCGCTCTTTTTCCCCAAATCAAACCCTTCTCCTCCCCCCCCTTACCAGGTTTCCCTCCACGGTCTAAGTTCCCTATTCTCTCGAAGCGCCAAACGTTTCCGTCCCCTGCCGCTCGGACCCTTCGTGACTCCGAACAGATCCTTTTTTTCCGCCCGACGTCCTGTTCTGTGTGCTTCCCAATAAATTTTACCCCTATGGGTGTTTTTTAACCCATCCTGAGTTTTTCTTTCTAGGTTCTCGCCCAAGTCTCTTTCCTTTGACCTGTCATCCCTCGCTGCCTACGAAGATCCGCCCCAAAATCAATCTCCTTTAGCATCTCCCCTCCAGATTCCTCATGTCCCTTGGATCCCTACCTGCGTCGAACTCCTGGAATTTCATAGAACCTCCCTTGTCGTAAATAGCCTTTTGAATGTGCCGCTTTTAATCCTTACTGGTGATCGTTGCACTTTTTTCTCTTTACAATGATCGCTAGAGGGATTAAGGCACTCGACACTTCCGTTTCGCTACCTGTTTTTCGACGTTATATGATCTTGTCCTTTGAGTCCCGATGATTGCGGACCAGCTTAGTCCCCTCATCGCTCCCTCCTCTATACGTGATGTGTCTTCTTCTCCTTTTAATCTTTTGCATTCTCTTCACGCCCCCCTGCTAAAGTTTTTTTCTGCCTTCCGGGCGCCTTGCGGCAACCTCGTGAGAGTACCGCTTGCCTATTAGATAAGTTCTCCAGGTCTTATGACCCCCAGTAACCCCATTCCAGCCAAATCCTCATACTTGGTCTCCACGTAATCCCCATTTAAAGGGTCTCAAATCCCCTCCCGGTTCGCCTCCCCTCCAGTCTTCTGAGTAGGCCTTTGGGTAACCTTTTTTTCTTATGCGAGTGAGATTCTGATCGCGACTTTCCCTTCTCTTGAACTTTTTCTATGGCTTTCGGATCAGTCTTTAGGTCCTACTGTTTTTGAGGATTTTTGTTTCGATATTAGCGGTTTCTATGGCAAAGGAATCTTTTCTCCATGATCTTTCTCCTAACTTCTTTCCTTGTCCATAAACCCCCCCCTTTTTTTCCGAGTTTTTTATATTGCAAAAATCACTGGGTAGTCATATGGAGAAGTAATTCGTGGCCAGCACCGTCTTCTCACTCCTATACTTTCAGTCCGTGTATTCACTCCCTAATTTTCTTCCCTTTTTGAATTTCTCCCGCGATGTTTTTTTTGCTTTTTCGTTCCTGCTGATTTTTAGAGACACTCTTAATCAAAGATTTTTTATGCTTCGATCTCCCTGCCTCCCCTCACTCCCGATACCCACCTACAGATCTATAACGGGGCCCCTTCTTTATCATAGAACGACCCCGTTCTTCTCGGTCCACTTTTGGCACTCTTTCAACAACCTCTCCTTCCCTCCCTCTTTACCCCTCGCAGCCCTTATGGTCTCCCTCGAGAGAACCAAAAAAACCCTTGTCCCTACACTTTCTTCTTCCCATAACAATCGGAGGGAGTGATTTTCGGCTCGTTCCCTGAGATTTCACGGTTGCTCTTCCTAACTTCTCTCTGTCTCTTCTTTTCCCTCCTGAGATACGTCTCAGGGGTTTCTTTTGTCTGGGTATGAAGGTGTTCCCGATTAAGTTTTTTTGAACTACCTTAGACCGATCAAATCTTTTTCCCTCCTGGCAGACGGCGGTTACCTTTTTTGCTGGGCGGGTTTTTTTTCCCCGTAGGATTAGACGCAAATCGACAGATTGGCGCCCAGGACCCTCTCGTCAGAACTCTTATCCCGACTTTCGCCTTTTTTCTATTTAGTCTCTATTCCTTTTTTTTAGTGTACGGCCCACAACATGTTTCCCAACTCTTCAGTCTCTTGATTGGTCCAGCCCCTTTTTCCCTGTTGTCACTGCATTACCTCCAGATTAAGATAAGCTTCCCAGCTAACTTTCCCTCTTGAATTTTCCTCTTCATTCCCCCACCAGAACGTGGCTTTTTCTGCCTTGGATCCCTGAACTCGCGGTTACAGCAAGGCCTTGGTGGCTATCAGCTTTCGTCACTCTCAACAAACCCTCATTCCCGTCGAGTGACGATCCCCCTTTGCCAATCAGATTAACATCCACGAGATCTTTCCCGTTCCCTTAGACGTTCGTCTTTCTTTTTCTTACCCCCCCCTTCATCACGTCGATGGGCTTCCCTTTTTCTGGTAAAAACTCGTTGAACAGATCCCTTTTAGAATTTTTGAAGAGTGATCCCTTTTCCTTTAAAACTTACAATTGGTCTTCTTCTTTTCCCCGCCCCTTTTAGGCACCATCACCTTTGTTTTCCACCCTCTCTGTCTTTAGTTTTTTTCTCTTTTGAGAATTCCCTATCCTTTTCTTCTATACTGTCGGTCCGACTTCCAGTCTCCCGTATGTGCCGTCCCTTTCATATTACACGACTCTTAGCTGACCGTTCCTTATCCCCCCGTTTCTCTCCTCTTTGTTCCCAATGTGACCAGATTTTTTCTTCTCAAGGGATCTACTGCGCAAAGATTCCCATACTATCTTTTTTATTTATTTCCTTTCCTCCCCTCCCCTTCTTGATCCTTCTACTTTCCCCCTTCCCGACAAAGCTTATCCTCCTGCCAGTCCGCTACTATCCCTTTTAAACACCTTTCTTTTTTGTTTTTGAATTTCTCCCCAAGGTGTTTTCTTTAAAGCCCCCCCCGTTCCTTACTTTTTTTCCGGAAATCTTCTTTCCAAGAGATTTTTAGAGTGCCACCTCCTTCGACGCAGGAGGGGTCTTTTTAAGGGCCTTTTAGGGATCCCTTAAATCCTTAAGACGCATTCGTAGTTTTCTTAAGAGAATGTCGCCCTGATCTCCACCCCCTTTCACGTTTCTCCTTCCGGAGCCGTCAACATCCTAAGTTCCTCCCCTCTCCTGACCTATAGTTATCCAAATTTTCTCCCGCCTTGAAGACTTAGATGCTGAGTGATTTTCTATTTGCCCCGGAGCATAGTCCCCTTTTTTTCCGGTCTTCCCCCCACTAAAGCCCTTCGACCTGGATTGTCAAGATTCGCTAGCTTTCTTGGATTCGCATCAACTGTCCTGTTTCCCCCCTTCCTTACCGGCCTTCCCTTGAAAGTAGGAATGTTTCGTGAATACTTTTCTTTCCTTGATTTCGCCCCTCTTAGATGCAGGTCATTTTTCAAGACCTTTCCTTTTTCTTTATTCTGACCCCAGAAGGAGTATGGAAGGTTGACCCTCCCCCCAAACTAAAGGATAACTCCCCCCTTACCGAGTCTGAATCTCGCAAAACCTTTTTTTTCGATTGTCGATATAGAATTGATAGTTTTTGCTTCCTTTCAGATTCTTTAAGAGGCACATGATCACACCGCTTTGGAGGTCCTTATGAGACTTGATATCGCAGTCAAGGAAATGGTGTCGTCCTTTTTAGAAATCTCCTCTATCAGAATTTTCTATCTCTTCTACACCCTTTCTCGATGGCCTTTCTCCAAGCGGAGCCCGCATTTTTTTCTGTTCAGCTGCTTCCCTTGGCAGACTAGGCGGAAAAAATCCGATAGCCAGTTTCTCTACCGCCTAAATTCTAGATCGGTCCTCTCACCCCCCCTCGAAATTCGAACCCTATCTGTTGGTTTTTTCCGGACCTTTCTTTTGGAAACTCTTACTTTTGAAGGCCTCTCTTTTCCTTTTTACACTAAGGGAGTTGCCCTTTCCCAGTTTGGCCCCAATGCAAGAGGTGCTAAAGACTTTCCGCGACTTCTTTATCTCCGGCGCTGTTGAAAAGTTCAGCCATTTTTCAACCGGACGTTTTTTTAAACTGCCATACTCCAACCTCCCCTCTCTTCTTTCTGTCTCGAACTTTGCTTGATTGTTGCTTATTTCTCCTTTCTACCTGGAGCTCCCCTATGCCCCTTTTTGGTCCCCAATCCCTCTTATCTAAACCTTCCTCATGCTAATGCTGGAGGAAACTTCTTTGGTATAGAAGTTTTTTTCTATTCTTCCCGTTTCCTTCACCCGACCCCAGGCTCGTGAATTAAAAGGGCGAGGTGTCTCTCCAGTTTCTCCCTTCTTCTTCGTCTCAAGATGTTAATCTTTTTTTACTAGGGTCCTTGGGTAAGTTTTGTACCGCACCATCTTTATCGAAGACTTTTTCCTTTCCATCCTCTCTCCCTCCTTAAAGCTTGGTTTGGATTTAATCAAGGTCAAGGCGCCTTTTTCTCCAACAGTTTTCATCGAACTTTAAGTCACTCCGCCCAGGTTTTTTCTTGCTGGATTTACTACATTTTTACTTTTTCTAGGTAGAGATGGATCACATGAGAAAGACTTCTTTCCCGGCGTCTCTCCTTGAGGGGTTAGTTTCGTTCCCCTCTTTCAGAATGACCTTTTTCGGTATGTGCGAAAATCCCCCTTTTGCAGCATAGGTTCGTCAGCTTTCCTTTTCTTTTTTCCAAGCACCTTTATGGATTGTTCTTTACCCATTTAAACCCACCTTTTTCTCTCCTCTTCTGATCGTTGGAAGAGGGCGCCCCTCTTTTTTTTTATTTTTCTTTACTATGCTCTTTAGTGACGCCGAATCCTGCCTATCTTCTCTTAAGTTTCCCTCGAACCCTTTTTTTCCCCCTTTCTATCCGACCCTTTTTTCTTTCTTCTTCGAGACATATCGTATTTCTTTGAACATTTGTGGAACACAAGTGCCCCCTCCAATATCTTCCTCAGGCTTTTTCCTTTTTTCTAACTTCTTGAACTTTTTGCGGAGCCCACAGAAACAAATCGTGCGAGGCCACCAACCTTATTTCTGAGGGTTGCCTGATTTTTTTTTCCTCGTTTCCACCCTTGGCCCAAACCTGCGCCCCCCTTTCCCTTAACGTGCGTTCGGTTTGTCTGGCCTGGGAGCCCACATCCCCTCAGCCGGACCTTTGTAGGAGTTTTAATTCGTACCCCTTTTCCCAGAAGTTCCTGACCTTTTCCCCCCCTCCCCTCCCGCCTTCAAGTATCTTAAATTACTTTCCGGGGATTCCAAATTGGTCGGTTTTTAGGGACCCGGCTGAGTTCTTTCCCCCCTTCTTGAGTTATAAGCCTCATTTTCCTGAAGAGTCCCTAATGTTGGGATTAGCCGACACCCCCCCCCCGGGTCTCTGACGAGTATTCAATATCCCTTTTTTCTTCGTGATCCTTCCCCAGCTTTTTTTGCGAGTAGAAGATATTGGCGGGTGATGTTCTTTTTCTCTCTCTGCGGCTTGCGGAGTCCGACAACGACCCTCTAACTTTCCCCGGATTCCCGTTTCCTTGCTTCGAAATTATTTATCTCCGTTATCCCCCCGGCGCTCCCTTTTTTTTTCATTTCCCCCCTTTTACCCATCAAAGTGTCCCCCACTTTTTTCTCTTGATAGAGTTCGATCACCTTTCTAATTTTTTTTCAAACCGGGTACTAAATTCCCCGTTGCTGCGTCGCCCGCCGCCTTAGGTTTTTTCAATCTTTGTGCTTCCCGAGCGTTTCGCTTTGTACGGGGAAGTATAACGTGATAGGACCTTCTTTTTTTTAATTGCGTCGTTGTGTCCTTCTTTACGCGACTTCCCTCCCGACTGCTTTTTTCGTACGGTTTATTTTGATTTCTCTTTCCTGATTTCCTATCAATTCCAATTAGACCCCCGGTATGTCCCCCCCCCCTTTTTTTTTCAAGCTGATCCAATCAGAACCGAACATCTCCCCAGGGACCTTTTATTTTTTGATTACCCCCTATTTAGTCGCCTTCAGTTTATGCGCGCCGT
>Ga0179593_1507601_pt1 | contig 34683 bp, 35 predicted proteins | sample CZODoug2_1_08_16_FD_185931 | JGI IMG/M metagenome (GOLD analysis project Ga0179593, IMG submission 185931) | Vadose zone soil fungal communities from Angelo Coast Range Reserve, California, USA - CZODoug2_1_08_16fungal (PacBio error correction) | ecosystem: Environmental > Terrestrial > Soil >... | reverse complement strand
CCCACCGCAGCGATTTGAAACTTCTATTCTGGTTAACCATCAGCTTACATGTGAGAGCGGTGCCCACAACCTTGTTGCTGCATATCGGGTCCTCACATTTTTCCGTGACTCCTACCATCTTTTCCTCTTCCCAGTGCGCCCAATGAACCTCCTCATGATATCCGCCGCTTTCCCTCCCATCATAGTTCTGCCCCTTCACTTGCCAGGGTATTCTCTGACGGGCTTACCGAACTACGGGTAATGCTTCTTTCGTTGCCATTCTTTTTCTTAAAACCACTCTCTAATGCCGCCTCCTTGATGTTCCCAAGCCGTCCAAATCTCCGGTCGGTAAAAGGTCTTGGCCCAGCTTGAGATTGGCACCGTAACGGCTTGCGCCTCCCAGCAGCTGGCTTCCCCCTCTCTTTCCTAATATCTGTTACTTTCCCACACAATTACGCGGTCTTTTCACGACCTCCTCTCAAACCGCAATACACAGGGGTTAGACCCCCCTCTTTTTGCCCCCCCTTTGAACTTTGGCAGTTACCTCCACCCAACAGAGAATGAATGTCCTCTCCTTTTTCTCTGCTTTCAGCACGGCTACCCTTGTTGAAAATAGAGCAAGGACCTGAGGCCTTGGTTTATCTTACTCCCCCCCTGTTTTTCCCGCCTTTTCCTTCCCTGACCTACCTGAACATGCTTTCCGTCTCAAAAGTAATCCCTCCGCCCTTCGACTTCGCTTTTTGGAGAGTCTACCAGAAAGTGATCCTTTCCTCTTGTATGAGCGCGCTTATCAAAATTTCTTGAATCTTGAACTTTATCGATTTGAGCTTTCCTACATTTTGGTTTACGCGTCCTTTCTTTTTTGTCAACCTCCTTAAATTAATACTTCCTGTCCATGCAAACTCAGGGACTTAAGTCCGCGCCCTCTTCCCTCGGGAGGGCCCCCTTTTCTTGAACTCCTTCCCGTGCGTCAACTCCTTTCACTTGGTTTCGACCTCTTTTTTTCCACCCCTTTCAAGAGAAGGACCCCACTTCGATTTTCCCCGCCACCCCCCAATTTATTGGGGCTTTGTTTGTTTCCGGCTCTGCGCTCACTCCCTTCCCACTTTATTCTTCCTAGGGCTCATGTACTAGCCCAGGAAAACTGCTTGGACGCCCGCACCTTCCTCCCATCCGTTCAGCAACACTTGATGTCTCTGGACCGAAAGGCCGACCTGCTTTTGCGGGTTTTTCACTTTGGCCAGGCCACTTGAGGAGCGAGGACGCTTTGTGATCCGCTTTTACGCCCCATTTGCCAGTCGGGTCTCGACCGTTAAGTCTCTTCATAGTCCAAAGGGCAGATCTCTGTCCAACGACAGCTTGAGGCCAATGGAATCTCCATTAGCTGCTCCACGTCTCTCCGGAGTATCTTTTTCAGGCTTTGGTTGCTTTGGCAGCTTTTCCTGTAAGCACATACGTTGGAGATGCCTGGCAAACACACGTGTAGGTCCGGTTTTGTCTGTAGACTATTCACTTTTCCAGTTGAGCTGTTCTTTCTTTCATTTCCTTTCTTTCGCTACGGCAACAATGGTGATTGACTTTTTTTCCTCTCATAAGGACCCTTCGTGGTCCGCAGAGTCCCTCCGGCTCCCTCAAGACACATTGGCACCCCTATGGTGCCTCAATCCCGATAAACCTACGTTTACACCAGCACTCTCCCCGTTGTAAGTCTTTGCTTCGGGGTCACGGCTCTTACAAGATTTCCCCGACTACCCTGCTGGTCTTCCGCTTTTTGGCGGTTGGGAGTATCATTTCGTCCCCCCCCCCGCTCCCCTTTTCCCCGATGAGTGAATGCTTCTTGAGTCCGCGTCCCTCGACCAACCTCTTTTCCCCTTCCCCCTGTAATAGAGCTTTTTTTGACGAAGTGGCGGCTGACGCGTTTTCCCTCTCTTGACGAGCTTCCTCGGCCCTCCCACAAAAGTCACCCGCTCAGTCCAGGGCACCCTCTTCAGCAACTGCCACGTCTTTTGCAATGCTGGGCAGGGGTAGTGTTCCTTAGAACCTAAATGTTCCCTAAAAGGGCCCCCTCAGTCTTGGTGGGATTTCCTTCATATTATTACTGGAGCACGATGCATCTGAGTGCACTGGAAAGCTCTTTTCCTTCCAGTTTGTAGTTATGCATGTCAGTAAAGGAGAGCTCTTGTTTCCCTGACACCCCCAATCTATGCCTGTTAAATGCTGTCAGTTAGAGTTGTTAAGTAATGTTCACCAAGAGGCTCCCCCTTGAATATTTCAGGAGTGAGGGTCTTTTTTTAATTCCCCGCTGTGCCCTTACTTCGGCTTGTTGTCTTTTTGATTATTGTTTTTCTGCATTTTTGTATGCCTTGGCTTATTTCCGAGTACCTGTCCGCACTTCGTTTCAACCCACCGTTCCGATTTAATTGGATCGTGTTCTTTTGCTGGTGTTACCTCAAGGGCACCTCCTCGAGAAGACGTGCGGTCCGAAATCACGCCCATAATTAAGCCCCCCCATTTGACAGACCGAAGTCGTTTCTTCAATCTTCTTAGCCTTCCTTTCCCTCATACTCACCTCAGGTGATTTTCTTTGGTCCTTTCCCCGCCGGTTTTCGGCGAGTTCCCCTGTTGAAACGCTCTTTGCCCTTTGTGGCTGTTTCCAGAGCCCTGTCTCCTCGAGATGCCCTCTTTGACATCCTTTTCGGTCCCTTAATGTTCCCGTATCCTGTGCGTGAAATATGACTGCGCCGATTTGTAGAGGCTCGCTTTTCCCTATATAAGGAAATTTTTACCTTCCCCCTGGAGGTTTTCCCCCCCAGTTTCCTCATCTTAATAACGTAGTCACATTCCCCTTTTTTGCATTGGTCAAAAACCACGGTCCTATCCCATTTCGTATCGTTCGGTCTTGCGGTAAATTTCCCTTTCCCAGTTGGTGGTGCGTTGTCTATTTTTCAGAAGTGATTTTTACCGCAGTTATCGCGAAAAGGTAAAGCCATACTGCAGGGTTATCTGGGAATATGGATAGTCCCTCTCTTTTATCACTTGAATCACTTTCTCTAGTCCTTCCTTCAATTGAGTTTTCAGTCCATTATTAGATAGAGGTGTGTTACGGGATTTGTAAGGAGGCGTTGAGTCCGTAGCTCCTCTTTATGTTTGGCTAGCTGATCCTAGGGCCTGCAAAAATGGCGATTTTTTCCTTCCGGGTCCCCCCCCCGCCAACCAATCCCACCCAAAACTTGGTGCGCCATCGTTATTGATTTGGTTGGTGTGCCAACGCGGCTACCCCTGTGAACATGTTCCGTTTTGTTCTCCGGTCATGATTTCCTAACAAGTCTTTCCCCCTCTCCCTCTTCTATGACGATTTCCCTGTTGGGAGTTGCATGTCGTATCCTTCGTAACAGTGCCCTTTCTGGAACCCCCTTGTCCCAAAAGTACTCTACACTCAGGAAAACTTTTCGATATGCAAGGACAGTAACCGTTATCGGACCTCTGCGACACTCCCTCTTAAAGGATCAGTTTAGGTTGTGGTGTCTCGGCGTCTTTTTCGCGTTGGAGAATAAGAGTGTTGCTCCCCCTTGCCCTTCTTCGAACCTTTTGTCTGCCCGCTTCTGACTGCCTAAGGGGGGTTGCCAGTTTACTTTTACCAAATGCCGAAGGACGTTGGGATTCTCGTCTTTTCAACCCCCCATTTCCTTCTGCCCTGCCGGCCGATCGAACCGGCTAGGTTGGTTTTTCTCTTCCCACTGGTCCCCCTTGAGTTTTTGTTTTTTTTAATTCCCGTGTTAAGTGATGATTTTGAGCTGTTCTAAAAATACTTTCTTTTTGTTGGAATTGAACCGAGTCTTCCTTCGGCTGTTGGAAGAAAGAGGTTTGGGCGCCCTGCCCTCCCTTTCCGTGGCTCGCTGGTAAGACGTGATTCGATTTCCTGATATTTTCGTGGGTGCCGGGTCCAAAAGGATCTGATGAGGCTTTTTTTGTTTTGAAAGGTGCAAGCATACAGACGTGAAACGGCCGACAGTATCACCGGTGTTGTGGGGGTTTTGTGGGGGTATTCTGGATTATTGGTCGGTTTGGGTTTGGTTGCGGGTTGGTTTGGTGTTTTTTTTTTTTTGTGTGTCGTGTTTTTTTTTGTTTTTTTCGTCAAAAGAGACCCAGAACTATTTCTTCCCCGACAGGGACAGAACCTTTATTACCTGTACGCTTGACGTATGAAAACCGCACTGACTGACTGAAAGTGGAGTATTTGTCTACTTTCCCTAACTCTCAACCCTCCGGCGTATTTTGTCCCTGTCCCTGTTGAGAGCTTTTTCACTGTCTTGCAAATGCGACTTCCTTGGTCAGCCAGTTCTGGTTTCCCCCCGTCTAGTAGGAAGGTGTCGAGTTTCCGTTGTGTCTACTTACAAGAGATGACGATCTTTTTCGCCGTGGTTGTTGTTTGAGAGTCTTCTGTTGCAGTCTCCCCCCCTTTCCAGAGTGTGACACCACTTTCCTTATTCTCCTGTCACCACTTCACGTTGATTCCTGTATTGCGCCGTCCAACGAGCGCCAGAGTTGAATCCTTTCAGGCCATCAGTTGCCTCTCTGTCAACCCTTCCCTTTCCAAGATTTGATCAGGGCGTTGCTTTACCCCTGGTAAATGGTCTTCGGTAGGTAACCTGCTTGCCATTGTAGGAGTGCTCTTTTGTTCTAACTCTTTGAAGGGTTTTTTTTTTCGTTTTATGCTTCACGTGTCCCCCCACAAAGCCCTTCGTCCCTTTGGTTTCCGCAACCACCGCAAATTTCGGACATGCCTTAGGTCTTTTTCCCAGCGCCGAGGCACATTGGCTAGCCAGCCCGCTGAGTGCCCTAGCCGTTAGGATCCCTCTTCCCCCCCACAAATGACGTACGTCTATAGAACTGACCTCCGATTCAAATACCGCACTCACTGGTTAGCTTACCCACCCCCCCACACCAGTCTTTGCTGTGCCATTTTGCCTCTGAAACCCCACCCAGCCCCCTTTCAAGCAGGATTGGGTCCGATTTAATCAGGAACTTGTTGAAAATCCGCTGCCTCCCCTAAAGAAAACTTGCTCTTGGTTCGACTCAGCCCTAGTCTTCCTCGGTTTCCACCTTCGTCCAAGGAAATGGTCCCGTAACACTCCCCTTTCTTTCCCGTCCGCTTTTCCGCTTCTGATCCTCCTCCCGAAAATTTTCCCTTTTTCCTTTGACCACCTGTTACTGCGAGGCTTAGGGCACATTTTGTCATCTTTCTCGTACCGTTTTCATTCTATTTTCGAGTATGCCAGTTGGTTTATGCTGTACATTTTTTTTGGTAAAGCCTCCCGGCGACTTGTACCTTCCATTTCATAATTGTCTCCCTTAAATAGCCCCCTATTCTTAAGCCCCCCCCCCCTTTTTTTTTGTCCCCCCTCATTATGAGGCCCAATCATTTCACTTCACACTTTGCACCATTAACCCCCTCCTATCGAACCGATTGCTCCCCACTGTTATTTGGTGGCTTGTGCGTTTCTTTTTCTGCTATAAAATACCTTTTTTTTTCCGTGGCCAGTTTACCAAAGGAAACTCGATAGCCTCCCCCCCCGCCCCTCCTTTCCCTCCCATCTTTCCATCCCCATGAGAGTAGACCCTGCTTCATCTGATCGCGAATTTGGCTCATAGAAACTTTCCGAGTCTTCCTATTCCCCCGGATGCCAACAAGGGACTTTCCCCCCAGTTCTTTTCTTTCGACGGCTAATTATTATAAGGTTAGCCCTGCCCCTCCCCGCTTGATCTTAAATTGATACACGAGGACAGTCCTATATATGAGGATTTTGTGCTTTTTTTTGCCGTGTTCCTCTTTTTTCAGGGTAATTGAACCGGACTTGGATTAAAAAGGAAGAGTTAGGCGTTTGACTTCGGAGGTCTTCAGTGGCGAAGGGGCATCTGAACTGGTTCGCTACGTTTCAACCCCATTATGAGTTCCCAGCCTTACACTTTGAAATGGAACCGTTCAGGATATTCTTGGAATACCCGCATCCCTAACCTTGGCACCCGGAGTTTTCCCTGCAATTTATCGAGTTTTTTGACCCCTTCTTTCCCGACCAACTCCCTAAATTTTCCCCACCAATCAGTCTTCTGTCTTGAGGTAACTGGCATCCTGAACCCTGAAAGCCTAATTCTCGGGCTGGTCCCAGGGTTTTTCCTTTGGTAGTTTGGCTTTTCTTCTTTTTTCCTTCCACGTTCTCCGATTTGGTGCCTTGCCTTATGGCTTTCCCAGACCCCCCCTGCTCGACACCCGTACCCCCTGAAATAGCCTGATTGTTATTGGACTTTCCTCTTCCTTGGAGGAAAGAAAACCTGCAGAGGCCGCCTTCCAACCAAAGTACACATCCTTTTTTCATAAATTGCCAAAGATTGAAGCAACCCCACTACGCCAAGAGAGCTACCATTGTGAGAATTGTCCTTCTTTCCATGAACCCCCCCATCTCCCCACTGCATTCCAATTGTACGGGATGCCTGTCCCTCCTAATCCGGATCATCTGGCAAGCTTAGCTAGAGTTAGGGAAAGAGCTGATCGCCTTCCAGTGCTGGCGTTCTCAAGTCTTCTTTTCCACTTAGCCCTATAGTAGGATTCTGCACCCCCCCCCCTATTAATTGCACCTTTTGATGAACTTAATCTTGTTTAATTTCATGGGCCCAAGCCTTTGCCTTCTCCCCCTGTCCACTTCTCGCTTTTCGCCGTAATTTTAATGTTGAATCTGTCCCATGTTCTGTGTTCTTTGTTTAAATGAGTTTTCTGCATGTTTCGCTACTTTCCTGTCTCCCTCCCGTAAGCCTTCCCTATTAAGGTTTGAGACTGTCATATGACTTGTTCGGCAGGGACCGCAAGTCCCAGATAATTCGGAGAGAGAAGAATCCCCTCCTTCCCCATATGCCCCCCGCCCCAAAGAGGCTTAGACCCTCCCCTATCCGTATCCTGCCTATTTTCATGCATCCCTCCATAATAAGAATCATAGTGTTTCGGGCTGCCCGGCCCTCCAGGATCCGCTTGGACCCTTTTTTACGACCCCTCTCTTCCCCCCCTGGTTATGTCTCTCTCCATTACTCGAGATGGGCACCCCCGCTTTTTTCCTTTTCCTTTGAAGTCCGGTGACCCGCTCATACGAGCGTTTTGCTAGCTTGTTCACGACCACCAGGTGTCCCTCTCTTTTGTGACCTCCGAGTTAGACGAACCATTTCCTCCCATCTCTCGCCGTCCAATTCACGTACTAAGGCGGGCCCTTTTTTCCACGGTTTCAGTACACTGAAAAGTGCCCGCTTACACCACCCTGCCCTTTCCCCCCTTCCATCCGGATCTCCGTAGGTTTTTTTTTTTAATCTTGCGAATTTAGTCACCACAGAATAATCTTTCGTTGTTCATTAGGATAATCCGCCTTTCTCTCCTCTTCTGCGATAAGTCAATCTCCCTCCCCCCTGCCGTCCGCTTTTTCTCCTGGATAGTCCTAGTTGTCTCCCGTTTCTACCAAAGTCGAGAAGTGTTCTTCTTTTCCTTTTTTTTTCTCCGTTTTTTGAACCTTCTTGTTCTTCATTAGGGTTTCGTCGTATGCGCATTTTGCCTCGTGTCCTCTTTGACTTCATGAGAGTGAGGACGTGGCCTCCTTCCCCTCCCACAATCTTTGCTTTCGTGGTTGGTCGTTCATTCTTTTTTTTTTCCCACCCAATTGTCCCCGGTTTCCACTGAAGAGGTGCTCCGGTGAAATGAGGGGGCCCTTCTCAATCCCCCGGTTTCCCTCCCATCTGCGGACGTTGAATCTCCTTTTCCCCCCCTTTCGTTTCATGTTTGTCCAGTTCGACGTCCGTTCTTTTCCTTTCCCCCTGTGACCCACCTGGAACCACCCCCCCTTTCCCCACATGGTCCCCCTTCCACTACCTCTCCCTTCCCCTTTTCCCCTCCGAATAGGCAAGAAAGGATTCGTCCTCGGACTCTGTAACCCTCGTTTTGACCCGAATACTGGCGTGGCTCTTCCTCATCGATTCTTCGTTCTGGAGCCTTCCAGTTTTTATTCTTCCCCTGAAATGTACCTTAGTTTGAAGGTGTCGACCCGCTTGCGTTACTGTTGCCTGAGTCACCGGACAGCATGTTTTATTAGGTGCTCCTCGTATGCAATTCTCCTTCGTACGGCGTCTCCACCCCAGTTCTCACCTATATGGTTTGTTTCCATCTGACACGCAACCCCTCGACTTTTTTTTGGTCTCTCACTTGTATTGCGTATTTCTTGAGTCTCCCATAGTTAGACTTCATTTGTTTGGACGACTATTATCCTTTCCCAGGATCGGATTAGCGGTCACAACCGAGGCTTGGCGAGTAGCACGTTACGGATGCCCTAGTCTATTTCCCCATCCCTTCCTTCTGATTTTCTTTTTTTTTTCCGGGGGAGTTTGGCTTTGTTTTGTACGGGTGATGCACCACCTGAGACCTCCCCCTCCTTCCCTCCGTCGTTCGGGATTTCCGTCCCCCCTTTCAGTTTTCTCCGGCACGACATTGGTTAAAGAACTAGTGTAATTTCCCCTTTCCTTGACCGAGAATTGGCCGATCAGTTCCATTGGCTTTTTCTGTCCTCCCGCCCTCCCTGTATGGAGGTAAAGGTCCCACAAATTCGTCGTCCTCTTCTTTTCCTGACTGACCGGTCTCCAGGCCAGACCCGTTATGGTTCCCTTTAGTTGGTTCCAAATCTTCATTTTTTTTACTTTTTTTCCCCCCCCCCCCCCCCCTCGTTTTTTATGAGAGATACCTGTTTCACAGAACCCCCTTCCCTCTATTTAAAACTCCTCATAGCTCGGTAACCAGAAATGGGTGATTCAAATTTTAGCCGCATGTGCAGTCCTCCACGTTCCTTTTGTTGACTAGAGCTCCCACCTCCTTGCACTCATAAATTTTTGCTCTTGTAAAGGGTCCATACCCCTGTTGCCTCTTCAGTCCCGTTTTTTCCACGTTTCCCGATGGGCCGGGTCGCACCATGTCGGTCTGATTGATTTTGTTGTCCGGTGCGTCCCGCACGGTGATTTTTTGGAGTTGTCTTTGTTATTCCTTACCGTTTCCCACCCCCCCCCCCCTTCAGCAGCATGGTTGCCCCGGGTCAAACCCCCCCCTATTATCGGCCTCCCCTCCTTCCTTTTTCCCAGCCGCTAGTCCCCCCCGGACCGTGCTGCGCGCCAGCCTTCCTTCGTGCCCGAGCCTCTGATTACTACTTCCGTCCCAACAAATGACGCACTTTCGAGGTTGTTCCCCCCTGTGAGAGGTCCCTCCCCCCTTTAAAAAAGGCGAGTAAAAACCTATATGCCCCCCCATTTGCATTGGCAGTTCCCCCACCAAACATGAATTTTTTTAATGTAATACTGTATCCTGCGTAAGATGCAGCCTGCTCACTTTTTTCCCCTCCTCGGCAGCCATAAAGGTAGCCCCCTCTTCCATGGTTATCAACTAATCGTTTACTCAGCGGGTCTCAAAATAAGTTACCCCTTCCGCGTAAGATACTATTCCTTTTTCCAAGAATATCGTTCGTCTCAGCACCTCCATTGATCCCTTTCCCTCTTGAGTTTCGCATAGTTCCTTATCCTCGCTCTCCCCTTTTTTGAATCGCGAGTCCCTTGTAGTTTCGAGATACTTGCCCCTGTGGGGCGCCGTTGCTTTCCCCTTTTCTTTTTAAAATCCTTTACCACTACGCGACTTCCCCCCTTTGCCCTGCCCCAAGGTGAATCTGCTGCCTTTTTTTTTTTTCCCAGAGTGTATTTGGAAGCCTTTTCCGGCACGAATAGAGGAACCTTTTTTAATTCTTTTTTTACCACATAAGAGAAGCCCTTTTCGCTTTTCACCCCCACTATATTTTGTGTTTTTTACGGTATGCGCTACCCCCTACACTCTCTTGTATTCCGAGTGTGTTTTCCTTTAACCCCCAGCAATAGTTGAGAAGGAGACCTCATCCCTCTGACAATTTTCAGCCTTTCCTCCCAGCCGCTCAGATCCTCTCCCCCGTCATTCCCCCCTCCCATGATTTGATTTGGCATTATCTCAAACTTCGGGTAGACCCTCTTCCATAGAGAACCAAATGGAAGTGGGATGCGATTCCTCTTTTCCTGCTTACTTCTTTCTAGGGCATGCTTCTAGCCATGAACCGCTTGCTTTTTCCCTTTCCAAGCGCAAGGCGCTCCGAACGATATCGAAGGGTGACCCCTTCTGGTGGCCCAGAGGGAGCTTTGAAGGTTTTCCCTGCAACTTTTTTCGATTCTCCTTGGAAAAACCTTCAGTTTATGTGTCTTGTCCCCCCCTGGTCGCTTTGATTGACGACCCTTGGCTACGATTCCCCCTTCTGTACATTCATCCGAGTCACGCCCTTCCCCACCCTCTTTTAGTGAGAGCCTTTTTTCCTCCTTCCCCCCCCCCTTCAAGCAATCGTGCCGTAGTCCCCGCCATCATTCTCCTCTCTACCATCCATCAAACTGGTCTCGCAAGTTCCCCCCCTCGCCTCCCCCCCTTAGGTCCCTGACCCCCAGCCTAATCTCACTTTTTTGTGATTATGAACGGCATACCTGCAAAGATCAACGCCTCTTTCTTTTTTTGGTCTTTATGTTGTTTTTGTCTGTGTCCTTGTCTTTCGTGCTCGTTTTCCTCCACTCTTCCGATTTTCCTGTCCTTGGATTTCTCGCCTCGACCAAGGCGTTAATGAAAGAGAGGTTTGTTTCCCCCTCCATTTCTCCGAATCTTCGCCTCTATTTTTTCCTTCGCCCAACGAGGGGACCGATAACCCACGAACCAAGGCATAAGTACTTTTAACTCTTTCCTACCACTCACAAGAAGACCGATTGCTTTCCCCCAATTGTGATGCCTTGTCCGGGGTTCTTTTCCACTTAACCCAATCCCCCATCCCAAACAGAGGAAACTAGTCTATGTTCATTCCCCCCATCCTCACCGATCGCGATACTCAGTAGGCTCTTTCGTTTAAGCGGAAAGATTTATTCTGAGATGACTTCGTCACGGGCCCGTTCTTGAGGACCAAAAGCGGATAGTAGTGATTTGCAGGGCACTCCCACCACGCTACTGCTGTTTTCCTTTGATGCTCTCTTAGTCCCCTTTTCAACGACAAATCCAGATTTAACCCGTTTCCTCAAGGTTGAAGAGTGAAGTGAAGTAGTTTGCTCGGTCTAGTTTTTCTTTTCTTTCGTTAATGGTTTTTCCTACTTATTCGGATACCATGTCTCAACTAGACCCCACCGCATTTCGCTCAGTTGATACGTGCCTCGCCTTTGACGTGCCGAAGTATTAACTTCTAAAAAGGCATCATTCTGATCTGTATCGTTCCTCCAAAGAATACCTCCCCCCCCCGCCAACCCACGCTTGGGGTCCCCTGACCTGTCGCCCCAGGAGGCGGTGCAAGAGGCCTATTGTCCCTATTCCTTCAGTCCTCGACGGTGCGCTTTTGTCTTTAGTCGAATTTTTGTTGCTCGAGTTTCCACTTTGCTATTCCCCAGCTCCTTTGCCAATGTGTTATGTTCGCGCCGCTTCAGTACGTCCGCGTTCAATGTTTAATGAAGGCGGCCACCCGTGCTCAATCTCTTTTTTCCCGTTTCTCGAAAGCATTTCCTCGAGTCATGCAAAGGGATGATTACCATGTCGTAAACGTTCAGCGATACAATAACCTCTCCACCAGGCCTTTATTGTTCGGGATTCCCTTCGTCCTTATTACGGTTGCCAGCCAACCTTCCCAACAAGGCCTCTTCCCAACCAAGAATTCCCACTATACTCCGGTCGTCCTAGTAGAAGCACCTCCTTTTTGCGTCCTTTTTCAGTTAAAATCATTCGATTTTCTTTTCAGTTGCCTCCTTTTCCCAATTTCTATAAAAGAGCCCTCCACACACTTAATAGAAAGATGGCCTGTGTCTTAGAATGTCCCCTTTCGAGTCTCACTTTTTCTAACTGCCAAAGGGTTTCGTATCTCCTTTCGTTCCCGAGCTCCCTCCTATCCCCTTTTCAGGATGGTGATGATCTTTCTTCGGAGTTAGTTGCTGGTGAGTCCTGATAGATGCCTTTTAGAATGGAAGCTTTCCTCCCACAGGAGTTTATTTTACGTCGCCCTCCGTACCCCTCCCAGCCTCCTTTTTCTCAGTGCTTCTTAATTGACAACCCCACGCGGCTTACCCGTGCCTGCCTCTTTTTCCTCCGGTAAGATGCATAAAACGCCTTCTATCCCTCTGGGGCCTCTGTTGCGCTCTCCTTCCCCTTCTTTGCCTGTTCCAGTTCGAAGCCGTAACTTCCTTTCTTTTCCGGAATGGAAATGCACCCCGGCGACCCCCCCTTTCCATTATCTACCTAGACACGGTCACCCACTTCCTCTCGCTATCCCGCCCCCTTTTTTCCAAGCTCTTCCGGCACTATGCGACATTCCCCAATGCGGCCCAGGTAATTCGGGTATGGCCTTCCCCGAAAGTATCTTCGGTCTCCAGGAACAGTCATCTCAGATTTTAATAGGTCCAAGGTGTAGTCTGGGTTCACGAGTGCGGGACTTTTAGACCCAGGGAGAATTTCTACCGGGCTCGCCCCCTTGATTTTACCAACGTTAATTATGCCTCTACTCCAAATGTTCTCAATTACAGCTTTAGTTTCATCCTTTGCCCCAACTGGTCCCCCTTTTTGGTTACCTCCTTTGTTGGTATTCCCGGTGGTTTTAATTGCGTTTTTGATACCATGACGTTAAGGTCCTTTTTGGAACATCCTCGATTATTACTTCCAGATAGGTTGGGCACTCTCAGATGATGGATGCCCCCGGTCGGCTGTACCTCTGCTGCCTCCCCAATCCCTTTACTCGCTTTCCGAGTCTTTCGTTTAGGTGCGGCAACAATGAGGCTTCTTGGTCGTTGGTACCTTCACTCCCTAACGTGACAATTCCCTTCCCTATTCTTTAGCCCCAGCCAAACTCTTCCATCTCGATTTTCCTTCCCGCTGGAAATCCACTAGATATGTCACCCGTGGCCTCTGCCCATGATCTTCGCGGCATTTTCCCTTGTCGGTCTGGCGCCGGTCCAATTTTTTGCCCCTCGGTGCGGATTTGTTACTCCCCTTGTTCCGACTCCCCCCCCCTTCGTTTCTTTTCTGTCCCTGCAACTGCGTTCAAGCACTTTCTGTTTCTCTCTAGAGGAAGGGGGTAAGAGGCCTTTGCCACTTGGGTTTCTCCTCCGATCTTTCCTTACTTCCCCTTGTGTTTTTTAGTTCTCTTTTCACTTCGACCCCACATTGACCACCTTCCCTAGAGCCAACTCCCCGTGATGCCTGTCGTCTCCAGTCCCGCTCCTTTTCGACTCGATGATACATTTTTCCCCCAATTTCCCTTATTTGCGGTTCGATTAGTCGGCCCTACCACTGTTCCAGGGCGCTTTTCCTCTTGCCCTCGGGTCCCTTGCTCACTCCGGTTCTCTTTTTTATTGCTGGCGAGTGCGTCAGAACTCCGGAGGAGGGGCGTTTTCTTTTTCAGTTCCTTCCCACCCCAACAACCTTAAGTCAGTTTCTTTTGTCGAACCGGAACCCCCCCCGAACAATCCGCCTTTTTCCCCCCTTTCTTGGGGCCATGAGCCTTTCCCCCCTAAGTGCTTCTCTCCCTCCGGTGTCTCTTGACTTTGTTTGACTCCTATTCTGAGTAAGTTTCACCAACACAAGCCGCTGTTGTACTCTTTCCCCTTTACCTGAGAGACCCCAATCCCGGGTCCTCTAGGTGCATTTCCCCCCCCCCCCTTCTCGTTACCCCCCCAAGTGTTTCATGGTTCTAGACCACCCCAAGACCAGATAGGGACTTCCTGACTGTGCGGGAAGCCCCGCAAGGCGGACTTTTTTTTCACCACCACGTCAGTCTTCCCTAACTTCAAGATAGTCCATTCTTCCCTTTTTTACTTTAGCCCTTTCTTGCGTACAAGAGGCCGCCCACCCCCCTTCATTTTTTCTTTTCCCCCAGTGATTCCACCACCAGTGATATTTCCTCTGTACTGGACCTCTCCCTCTTCTCCTCTTATGCCATTTGATTCCTTTTCCAAGCTTGTCTTTTTCATTTGCAGGCCTGCTTTCTTTCAACATGTTTCATATCGCGATTTGTACTTCCTTTCCTTATGTTTCGTTTTCCTTGCCCAGTTGGTACGCGTTTTTTTTCATTTCCCCTTTTTCAGGTTCCAACTTAAATTATCTCCTTCTGGGGACAGCCACATCCATTGCCCTTAAGTATGCGCCCCATCTTCCCCTATTCTCCTGGCTCTTTTCTCTTCCCTTACCTGAGGGCAAATTACCCCAGTTTCCTTGCTTTTGCCACCCACCCATCCCTTCAGCGCGACGATTTTTTCTCATCCCGTATTGGTTCCTTTTTTCTTCTTTTTTTCCGTCGCGTCATTCCCCTCCGTTGTAGTGCAGACATCGAGTCTATTTCAGCAAACTCTTTCTCCGCAACCTTTTGCACAAGCCGTCCTCCCCAGTCTGAGATGTTGCTGACCCTCCTTGTCCTTTCTCTCCTTGCCATTCACTTTTTCTAGGAGACGGAGGACCTATGATGAAAGACACCTCAGAGTTACCCTCTTCCACTCGGGCCCCGATGGTGAAGAGGCGCCCTTCTTTCGAAAGTCTTTTATTCCCTTGCCAACTCCACTTTGAAGTCCTTTCTGTTCGCAGGCAAGTTATTTTTCCTCCGATACGGAATGGGGTTTATTTTGTTTACGGGGCAGTTCTTTTTAATTCTCCCGTCTGTCCTATCCCCGTCCTTTGATGCCTTTAGCCGTGGTCCAGACAGCTCTTTATTTCCCGGTGATTCTAAGTGATCCAGTGGATCCCTTTACTGGGTCGCATTTACTAGGTAGTTTCTCTCCGTCTCTGTTTTCACTCTTCGCATGATACTTTGTCACGTTTCCCTCCCTTTAACTGGAAAACTTTGCCGAAGCTCGAGTAACTGCTCGGCGCGCCCATCCTCCCCTTGGAAATCGGTTTTGGCACCTTTCCCCTCCCGCTTACCCTCTAATCCTACTCCCCCCCCCCGTCTCCGTTGAGACTGTAACGGAGTACCTGTGTAACGACTTGAACCCGCCACCCTTTTTGCTTTTTACCTCCCCGATTCACTTAGAGCGAGGTTGGGTATTTTTATGTTGTGTAGGACATCTCACACTCTCCCAGTTGTCTCCCCCCCTTGGGGGGCTCGCCCTAGACACATGATATTTTCCCTTACCCCTGACCCCTCCTGCTTTGGCGAGATGCGTTCCATTCTCCTTCCTTCTTCTTAAATGCGCACCCCCACTTTGAGGCCCCCCCCCTCACCCAGCAGGAACTTCCATCATTCCCCATCTTTTGACTTCCCCCCCTCCCCCAGGTTGACAATTCCGTGTAATGCAAGGGGCGCCTGCCTTTGACTTGGCCATGCATTCACCCCTTCACAACTTCGGCCCCTCGCGACGTAACGCCAATTTATTTTTTTGGCGGTCTGAAACATCCGCCGATCGCTTCACGACGAGCTCCCGCGGCAGATTCCGAGTGCAGCGGGCTTCTACTCTTGGTAAGTTGCTTTGTTTTCTTACGGCTCGATTCTTCGTGTGTCACCCCCAATATATGCTTTTCCCTTTTTTCATGTCGTGTCTACACTTCTTTTTCGTCTGGGCCCACGTCCCCTCCTTTTGCTTCCATTCTCCATTCTGCGCTTGGCTTGTCGTTTTTAGATGCTGTGACTATACTTCCGGTGTTTTGTCTTTCTTTACTTCCTTTATGTGTTTGATCATGTCTCCGTCCCCTTTCCCAGGTTTCGTGTGCCCCCTCCCGTCAACCACTCTCCGAGTTCCAGTGTGATACGGACTCCTAATGTTCAGCGGAGCGTTCTTCTCAAGGGACCGAACCCCAGGTACGGCCGCGTGGAGCCCCTTCCGACTTTCCACTTCCTCCTCCCCTCCGAAAAAAAACCACGGCGGAGAGAACTCCCGACTCAGATAGTCTTCGTTTCCCATCCTTTTCCGTGTGTTGACTATTAACCTCTTTCCAGACTTCTTCACTTTTCTCTTTAGGTGTTAGTGCCGACAGAGTTGAGCGGGTGTTGACATTTCTGCCCGAAACTTTTTGCACAATTGGCGTCTTTTTCGTCGGCCGGCCGCCTTTCCTCCTCTTTCCTTCCTATGTCTTTTCCTTTGAGGCGGAACTTTTCTCCACGAGATGGTGTGAGCGCAAACCCGGTTGCCAGTGGCCGTAGGGTGCCAGTTTAAAATGGCGTCCCAGCCTTCTCTCCGTCCCCCACCCCTTTCCCCCAAGTCGTTCTTTTTCGGATAACATCACGTTCCCTCCCCCCTGACCCGATCGGCCGTGAGTCTTTGAACAAACAAACTCTCCTGACAGGGAGATATCGGTAGAACCTTGGCCGTTCTCCCTTTGTCCTTGATTTTTTTGTGGCCCAGAGAAAGTACTTTCCCTTTCCTTTTCCCGCGCTCGCAGTTGCCACCTCTCCCTCCTTCAGGGTTATTTTCATCTTTATCCCCTCTCCTTTCTTTCCCTTTTTCCACTGTCCTCACCCCAGGTCCTCTTCACGGTCGGCCTTGTTCCTGCGCATAGCTGTTCTTGGCTGATTGTCCTTGGTGCGTTTCGTCTTGCCTTCCCTCTTATTTCTTTTTTCCTTTTAGTGATCCGAGTGGCTCAAGGTCCGTGGCTGACGTAGAGCCTCCCCGTATCCCCCGCCCAAACTTGTTGTGAGACTCTCCTTTTTGGTAGCTCTTCTGTTTTTTACCCGCGTCTCCCCTTTTTGAAATCAGAGGGGGTCCTTCCCGTAAGGCGGGGAACCTTTTCCCCAGCCCTCTGGGGACGCTTTCGGCTGCCTTTCCTGCTTACTTAATGGTTTTCCATGTCCCGTATCCACCTTTCGTAACTATAAGGCTTAGCCCTTCACCTGTGACGCACACCGCTGTTTCCCCCCTGGCTCTCAAATATAGGAAACCCGTCCTCGGCCCGACTGCCCTGACCTGTTGATTAAGAGCCGTTGACCAACTATGCTGCAACTACAATAGGGTCAGTGATATTTTTTCTTCTCTCCTAAGCTTTTGCTGCGTTTTGTTGATTCCTTTGACGCTTTTCATCTTCCTGACATTGTCCTCACCTTTCTAAGGTTTCTTCCCTCTTTTTGACTTCTAAGTTGATGTGATTCTCCCCCAGTGCCGGCCCTCTTCCTTTGTTGTTCTCGTATTCCCCAATATCTCCCCCTTTGCATCTCCCCTTCATCCCCTTACACCCTTCTGCTTACTTTGTTTATTTAGGTAAGAGGACCCCCTGACATTTTGAAAAACCTAACCTCTTGTTGTGGTTACTCCCCCCCTTTCCTTAGGTTTTCTTCTTTGTCGTTCTAACCATGCTCCGAGATTTTTGAACGTCGCTATATTCCTTCCGGTCTTTTTTTGCACTTCGGGGGATGTAGTCCTCCATAGGCCCTCCTTTTTGCACAAGCCCCCCGTGTTTTCCTTCGCCTTTTCCGATCGTTTTTCCCTTGGGCCGGTGGCAACCCCCTTCTGGTTTTTCTTTTTTTTGGCCCTTTACGGTGACTATCGAAATATCACCTCCCTCCTGTCCCTCTTTCGGCAGTCTACCATGGCCCTCTTGCCTTCCTGCACCGACTTTTCTTGGAAGCCCTCAGTTCTGCCTGTTACCTCTTGCCGTTGACAAATCCTCGTTCCCCCCCTGACCTTTGTCGCCTTTTGTCAACTCCCCCCCCCCTTTGGATTCCAACGTGTTTTGGCGCATTCGTGCTGGCTTGACTTCGAACCCGTGTCCTGCTGTCGCTTTTCTGTAAGGTGTAAATCGCTGTACCACGTGTTTCCCCCGCGCTTTCCCCCCCTTCTCTCCTCTTTGTTTGGACGTCCTCTGGCCCGCGGGTAGACGGAAAGCTATTCCCCTCCTCGGCTTAAACTCCCTGGAGCTCAGTTTTTCATTCTCGTCACTCTTTTCGACTCCCCCGCTTGACTCCACCTTTTCCTACCCTTCTTTTTGTCCAGGTTCAAGACCTCCCTTCCCTTATCGATACAGTTTCTTCTCTTTCCAGTCCTGTCTAGTTCTTTCCCATGTCGGTGCATTGGCTTTTTTTTGCGCTTTTCTTCCCCTGACGACAGGATTCAGGAGAGCAAGAATACGCGCATTTTTTGATGTTCAACGTGAAAACCCCCCCCCCCTCCCCTCTTTCAGCGTGCCTCCCTTTTTGTTGGTCCCCGGGAAACCCCTCAATCTCCGGAGAGAATCATTTCCGGGTATACCGATCTCTATTCACCGAACTTGCCGCTCAACCCCCCTTTCCTTTTGTTTTCCCCTCTGCACCCTCTCTCCTGCTTGACCAACACATTACGCAGGGATGTCTCCCTCTAGCGTTTGGCTCCCATCTTCCCTTGTTGGTGTTTTCCTTTTCCCACAACAGTTTTCCTTCCTTGCCGACCAGGTTTTTCTTGGCTTTTACGTACAACAAGACCCTCGCTTATCCAAGTTTTTCCTTTTGTCTCCCTTTTTTAAGATGGCCTAAGGTGCCCTTTTGCCCCCTTATTTTGCACCTTACAAGGAAGAAATTGCTGTGGTCTACTTCAGCCCAGACTGACGCTGAACCAGTTCTTGTGCGAAACCTTCTACAAGTGACATGTTCATAACCCCTCTGTACCTCTCCCGCCGCGACTCCTTTTTTTTTCTGCCCTACCCCGAAAATTTTCCGTTTTTGTTCCTTTTCGTAAGCCATCTTTCTCAAAAGTTTTCCCAGATTTAGTGCTTGTCATCTCGTTCGGCAGGTTAGTTTTATTTTAAACTTTCCCGGGCTCGCCTTTCCCCCCCTCAGTGTTTTAAAATGCTTTAACGTAGATCCATTCTCCCGGCCCCCCCTTCCCCCAAACCTCCCCGGGAGAATTAAGCCCTCTTCCCCCCTCTGGTTTCTGGAAGCCTTTTAGGCAACTCCACGGAGGCCAAACCTTTCCTTACCTTTTTCCTCTCTTACGCAGTTTGCACCTCACGACTCCAACTCTGCGCCCCCTTAGTCTTGGTTGGCTTCTTGTGTCGCTTTTTTCGTTCTTAAGCAATCTTTTGAGTTCTCGACCCTCGGTTCTTGTGCTTCCTGGATCCCTTCCCGAGCAGCGTCTCACTTTTGCCAAACGCCCCCTGCCCCCCCCTCCCCACCGCCCGTTTCCCCTCCAGAGAGATGATTCTGCTTGAAGCCGCAAGCCATGCCTCACTGCTCTGTGTCGTCATGAAACGGAGTAGCAGTCTGACGCTCCTGCTTCCTCGACCCGAACCTGACCCCAGTCCCCCCTTTCTTTGGGACATTCCCGCTCGCTCGTCTTGAAGTCGAGCCCCTCCTGTGTTGCTTCCCTTGAACTCAAAAGAGTCCCGTGGTACGCTGCAAGACTCCTTCATTCCTGGTTGACTTTTTTAGTTGTTTGTGCCATTTGGTTTTCTGCGTTTCATCCGTGTGTTCTTAAAAGGAGATCTGATTAGCCCTTTTGCACCACTCCGCCTTTTACACGTGTTGTTCGGTTTTCCTCTCTGATGGGAACTTTTGCCTGCTCCCCTTTGCCTTTCCCCCCCTGATTCCACGGTATTTCGATACCCCATTCACCAAATTGATGGCACGTTTTCCAGCCTTCAGTCCACTGGTGAAACATCGGTGCCGCAAGCTCTCTTCTAGGTCTCTGTCCTAAGACACCTCCCCACCTTTGTTCCCCTCTCCGTTTTTTCTTCTCTTCCCCCCTTCCCGCTTCCCCAAGTCCCTCTACCCAAGCCATATTTTGTCTTCCGCCTATTACGTAGATCACCGTCTGTTTTCCATCCAGACCCGCCGACTTTCGGTCTGTTTTCCTCGGTTTTTTTTCGGGTTGTCGTATTTCCGATTTCCGGACCTTCCAGCCGATGCGTGAGGAGGTATTCTCTCACTTCCCACCAAGGCGAGACTTCCCATGCCTGAATCTGGTGGTCCTTCCTGGAGAAGGTGAGCTTCCTTCTCAGGAACATGGGCCCACCCCGCAGGTCCCAAATACAAAGCGCCTAGCATGCCTCAGAGTGCCAAGATTTAAGTACCCCCCTCCTCCAATTTCGCCAGAAGATGGAGTTTCTTTGTGCCTCCCTTTCCTTGGGCGTGGCCGAATTAAAACAATCCCCCCTGGGGAATCAAAGGACCCGCCCCAGTTCATTGTGTGTGCCTGCATTTCCCTGACGATCTTCTCGGTGACGCTGTTTCCCGCCCAGATAAGAGGTGGGAAGCGTAACTTTGTACGCTTTTTTATTCTTTAAGTGCTGCTTTGCTTCTTCCGTAATTCCTGATATTCGGTTTTTTTTTCATTTCTCCGACCAACAAGACATTGTTCCCTTTGATCCCGTCTGATCTTTTTTGTTTTTTCCGTCATGCCACGACCCTCCCGTGACCCATTTCCCCCCCCCTTCTGCGATTGACTTTGAAAAGATTTGCTTACTTCTGTGTTGTTGTATTGTCCCTCTTCAGTGTTTTTTGTGATCTGCAGGCACTTTTCATGTCCCATCTTTTTACCCAAAGCAATGCGATTTCTGGGAACGTGATTGTTCCCCTCCCAGTGTGGCGCGTCCTGAACTACTTAAAGGCACTCCCCTCCGAGTTCTTTTTTTTTTAGCTGGCCGTCACCTGCATCCACCCCTCCCTTCCGCCAACCCGAGGCTAGTACCCCCCGAAGATATCAGTCGGTTTTTTCCTTTTTTTCCGGGTTGTTACCTCCTAATACTCCTTGAATCCACGTTTAGCGGCCTGCGTTGGTTCGGTTCCAGTTGTGTCTTTCGATATATGGTCTTGCATTGAAGCCCCACGTCTCTTTTTTACCTTTTTTTTTTTTTGGGATGTAGGCTAAGCTCCGACGGTCACTTTTTAGCTCGGTCGATTTCCACGTTCCTTTTCAGTGTTCCCCTCTTGTTCTCGTGTCCACGTTCTCTTTTTCCCCCTTTAGTCAAGCCGTTTGCCCGTATAGAACTGCGCCCGAGTTTCGCCTGCTCACTTTCGCAAGCTTCGCGGGCCACCCCCTGCCGACCCACCGACCTCCCCCCCTCTTTTTCCCTTTGCTTTCATATTTTTTCCTAAGGTTTCCGAACCACTTCCAAGTTTTCCCGATGTTGCAAAACCCACAGGCGGTCAAGATGCTCCCGTCGCTGACTTCTTGAGCAGCCTCCTTGCCCTCGGTTCTCCCCGTCGGGCCCCTAGAAAGCAGGTGGAGTGTTGCAGGAATCATTCATTCTAATTGATTTCTGAACCGGTCGTCCCATCCCCCCCTGGGTCTCCCCTTTGGGATCGGTTCTCCCTTCTCGGCTAGAAGGTTTCCCTGGCCGCCCGTCTGTTCATTTTCTTTGGTCAGTCCTATCCCTGATGCTGCACGGCTTTTCTTTTTTCCCGTCTGGGCGTTGCAGGGCTTATTGCTCGATTCCCCCCTGTTTGGCCCGATCCTGCGCTGTTCCCCCATGGGAGTGGCTGGAAGTGAGCGCCTAGTCTATAACTACATCCCCCTCCCACCCCCCACCCCCCTTTTGGTGCGCCTCTCTAGGTTGGTTCCTGTCTGTAAGGATGGTTCGCCCTTAACCTTAGACCCAGAACTTTTTTCGCCTTTAATTGCTGCCTTCTACGGCTCGAGTTTATCCCTCTTTTTCCCCTTTCCTCCGACTGAATTGTAATACCCCTATTCTCAGTTCGATTCTGTGAATTTAATGATTTCCCCCTTTTCCATTGGCCCGAAACCCCCTGTCAAGTTCCAACTGGCAAGTCCCTCGCAACGAACTAAAACTTCGCGCGATTCTGCCTTCCTTCCCATTTGGTGACCCGCGAGTTTAGTACTCTCCCCTTACCTTCCCCAATCCTTCAAATTTGACTTCCTATTTTTATTTATTCCTCAGAGCGTCGAGGGCGGGGAGAAGAACTTTGTGTCTGCCGACATTGTCCTCGGTCGAATTTTCGCCCGATGCTCCTTCCCCCGAATGTTTTGATTAGTCACAGGCCGCCTCTTCCCCTTTTAGGTCTGAAGAGGTTATTTTTCCCACCATTACTTCGCATCGTCCCAGCCTCTCCCCCTTTCTTCTCCTCTCTTTTTTCTTCCCACATGGCACACATTTGGTTCCTCGATGTTGTTCCTTCTTCCATGGGAATTTACCCGTCTTCTATTGTTTGGTTCAAACCACATTCGACGTAGCGTCATTTTGGTACCTTCCCGTGTCTTCTGGTGCCTTTCATCCTTTCTTTTCGCGCTCCCCTTTTCCGGTGCCCCTCGATTCCCCTTTTGGACACTCCGATGTTTGGACTTTGGTTTGGTTTTGAACCACCTGGGATGTTAGGATTGTGGTTTTCCCTGTGCCTTCCTCAATTCCAGCCCCCTCCTTAGCTCGTATTCGGCCCGAACTCGGACAAGTACTTCCGTCGGCACGACGGGGCCCTCCAATTTAGGCCCTTGACTGGGCCGCTATTAGCTCCGGAGCGAGCCCCTTTCCCTTTGATTTTGTCTCTGGACGACTTTCAAACTCCCAATGTGGGTCGGTCACTGAAATGTGGGACCTCGGCGCCGCGTAAATCAATGCTCCAGTTCTTCACTGTTTGTTATGCTCTAGAGGAGTTTTGTCAAATCGTTTACACTTTTTTTTCCTTTCCCCCCCCCTTTCTTTTCTTACCTCTTTTTTTTTTCTGATCTTTTTCCTTTCTCCCCCCCCCCTTTCCCTAGATTTGAAACCCGTCTCTATATATCTATTTATTTTTGCGAGCAGTTGCAGCCGACGTCGTTCACATCGAGAACCCATTTTCCTTTTTCCCCCCCCCCTCACCCTTCTTCTTCTAGCCATTTTTCCACTTTCTCCCACACTGCTGCTTTCCATCTTTTTCCTAAGACAGAGGGTACCTCATCTACCGTAGGTGCCTGAGTATGCTTTTCGAGTTCTCTAACTACGGGGTTCCTGGAGTTTCGTCCTTCCTTTTTTCACCTTTCCCCCCAACAACGCCCTACGCAGCCTCTTTTTTTTGTACCAACAGTTCCCCCCCCACTGAAACTTGGGAGAGTCCTCAAGTAAAGGGTCCCGCTAGCGAAGTTTAACCTTCAACGTGCTTCTCTCCCCCTTTATGAGATTTCCCTTCCGCCGGTCGGCTACTCTCTTACTTAAAAAACCTGACCGCTATTTTTAACAACCGTCCCCAATCTGGTTCTTGAAATCACGTGCATTAACCTTGGGTAGATAAACAAAACATTCTTTGTGCCAAATTTGCTCCGTTACGTACCAACCCCCACCAGATACCTTTCCTTTGAGACTGTGGGCGGCTTGACTCATTAGTATTATCCCTTGTTAAATGTACATTTTGTAAATAATTCCGCTCGGCATGGTTAAATAAGCCCCCCCTTCGTCCCCTTTTTCTCCCTCTCTTTCCCTCATGGACATTTTAGACCCCTTTCCCCTTCTCTCCTATACTTACTTAGGATCCTCTCCAGTTTTTTCTTTCCGCTTCGCTCCTTCTTTTACTGAGAAGCGCTCTAATTTTTCCCTAGCGAGTCACCTGTCCTTTCTGAGTTCCTTTTCCCCATTTTTTCCGCGGGGGATTTAACATTTTCCTTTTTCCCCAGCCCATTCGACTTCACTTGCCATGCAAACTCCCTTTTTTGATAAGTAATTGCCACGTCCCAGAGGGATTCTGGTCTTTTCTTTTTCGGCCCCCCTTCCCGGGAGTCCCTCTTTTTTTCCTTACAAAGGGGTAAGTGCTCCTTTTTTGTAAATTAAGTCGGACCAACCGCTTTTGTCGCAACACGTTATGGTTTTTGGTTTTTTTCTATGCGCCTTTTCCGCCCTATTTTCTGTGCGTCCAGGGATCAGGCTCATCCCCCATTTCCCTAGAAGGACTTCCTGCAAAGCCCCCTTCCAATCCACTGCCGTCATCAAGTCCCGTCTCTTTCTTTTTTCCCCCCTCCAAGTTAAGATTTCTCCTTTGCATCAGTATCCCTGGAGCCCGCTCAGGCTCTCCCCCAGTGAAAGCAAACCCCTTTCAGACGTGGCCTGTTTTTTAGTTCGACCTTTCCAGTGATTAGACGCCCGGACCACACGACCCTTTGGATCTTCCAAGTTCCCCTCTCTTCTCTGCTCTCTTTATTTCTTTTCCAGTGATGGTGTTTTCCTCCGGGAAGATTTTGTCAGGGTCGCAACAGCCCTCTGAGGTGGAAACCTTCCTTTTTAGGTAGTTTTGATTGTCGTTCGCGAGCTGGATCCAGGGACTTCTCCCTTTTCCAATCTGGTCCCCCTGGTCCTTTCGAATTTCTCACCACCGCTCACGTTTTCTCCTCACAGTTACAGGCACTTCGTGCCTCGAGAGAGGACGCTCGGCAGCGCGAAGTCTCAACCAATGGAAAGACGGTTTTCTTCTGCACTTTTCGCGCTTTTTCCCATTCCCCTTCTTCCCGACCTACCCTCCCCCTTTCTTTCCGTTTGATGGGTACCGCCTTCCCTGAAGATGGGAAAAGACTATTTTTGTTGCCGTGTTGGCGTTGGTTGCTATTTGTTAGTCTTCTTCTTCTTTTGCTAATCTTATGTCGTTTCCCCCTTGCGGAGTTTCTTACTCCCTCCCTCCCCAGGCGATTACACCGGATCCCCCCCTTACCTGCATGGTTTTGGTGTTCCCGAAGTGGATCTTTTTTCCGTTTCGAGGCATTCTCCACCCTGAATTACCCGTAACTGACCAAAGAACAAAGCATGAATCCAGAGGAACAGTTAGATCCCCCCCTGCAGATCTGTGCGCCATTTGCGCTTTTTGGAGGTCCAATGCCTACCCCCTCTTCCTAACTTGTAACCCGGGCCCTGAGTTTTCGTCTTGGTGGTTACTTCACATCGGCCAGATTTTTTTCCCCGGTCGCAAGCGTTCAGATATCTGAGTTCCGGTTTTTTTTTCGCCGTCTGCTTTTGACTCGTCCTTTTGTTCGCCCTTTTATGCGTTTCAAAGGATAAGCTCTTCGTGTCGGAACTACCCCTGTTCCCTTTTATTCCGTTTCTAGATTGGAAGTCATGTCCCCCCCCCCCTTTTTTCCCAATGCATCCATATTCTTTTGGCGGTTCCTTCAAAGCTGTTGTCCCTCTGTAATTCATGTTGTTTTTTTTTTCAGTGTTTGTTGTGCATGTCTTACTCTGGCCCGCGTAACTTTTTTCACTTGCCCACCTCTTAACTTTCCGGGATATGTAATCTCTTGTATTTTTGAGGGTGGACTCCCCCTCAATTTTTTTGCCCCTCAGGACGCTTGGAGCCCAGGGTCCTCCTTTCCCTCCTACCCAAGCCCAGCCCCAGCGTCCGCTGAAAGCACTGCTTCCCCTTTCTCGGTTTTTACACCTTTTTAAGGGATCCGTTCTCCCCTTTTAATTAGAACGGTGAGAGGGCTTTTTTCTGGTTACGTCAGGTGAGCCCCTTCGGGCCATGCGAGCCCCTCCTTTGTCCCAATTGGATGTGGTTTTCGCATTTTCGCAGGAGGTTCCCGAGTTTTGCGCGGCACAAGCGCCACGCCACAGTTTCCCGTTTTTAAGGTCGGTCACGTGGCACTCATAGGGGTTTTTTTCTCTGACCCTTTCTTTTTACCAGTTTTCCCGATGACCTTCTGCTCTTTTTTCTTTCAGTAGTTTCTCCCGCTCTTTCCCTTTATTGCACTCCTAACCAGTTCCCTCACGGAGGCTGTTCTGGTATATGTGCAGTACCACCTGACCAGTGCCCGGTAACACCATCAGCTGTTCCATATCCCCGGGAGCGCTTACTTATTTATGCTTTAGCATTGGTGAACCTCCTCACACTTGTTTTGCAGGGCGCTCTTTACGCTAGATCGACATGCGTCGCCCCCTCTCCTTGAATGAATGGTTTTTTCTGCTTTCTTTCCTCCTCCCCGTCCCTTTTTTCCGCCTCCCCCCCTTTCTCGAGTTGCCTTGCTTTTGATCATCTCTCGTTTGGTTTCTGGAGTGGTCTTTTTGGAGGGCCTTGTTGCGGGGTCCCAGTTCGTTTGCTGTTTGTTAACTGGAGCCTGAGCCTCTTGCCTTCGAACTCACAGAGAGTGGCCCTTATGTGAGGCCTCGCTAAAAGCACATCACACCTAACTTGGTGGCCATCGCCTGGTGGTCGGTTCTTTAAGGATTTGTTTTTCCCCCCCAGCGCTCCCGTCATCCCCCCTGTCTAGCCGGTATTTCCTCGGTAACTGTTTAGGGGGCCTTACCCGGTCCTTTTCTCTGGGACTCTTTCTCCAGAGAAACCCTTTCTTTTTCCTGTTAAGTGAGACGGATGCCTCGGGTGGGGTTTCCTTTCCTTTTGACAATGGCAATGACCCGGTTTTCTCCCAAACCGGCATTCCTTTCCCCCCCCTCCCATAAAAAAGTACTTCGATATAAGAACTTTTGGCGCGCTCTAGGAACTATTTCCCTACCAGGCCACTCGAAGGTTAATCCTTCTTGTGGTGAGCAGCGTCTCTCGGGCCTTCCGTCTTTTGTGATCTGAACGAAGGCCTTAGTCTTCCTGGTGATCCGCTGGGAACGAAGTTTGGTTCTTCCCCAGGCTCCTTTCTTTTTGTTAGCTGCTTTCTCTTTCCCCCGTTTCGAGTCGGAATATGTCTGCCAGTCCGCTCCAAGTTCTCCATGCGTATCGTTTTTCCCTCTATGACTGTCCCCCGTCATTTTCCTTTTTGTATAGGCTTTTGTTCCTTCTCAAGGGGTAACTTGCTCGTCTTCTCTGTCCCCCCCGACCATTCTCTTCCCATTTTGGACTTCCTCATCTTCTTTCCTTAACGGATAGGGGTCACTTAGCCCCTGGTGCTTGAGCCTTTTTTGCACGTTACCGTGAACCCTGCTCTCTGTCCCCCAGACCGGGACTTATATTTCGATCTTCTTTTTTTTTCCAAAGGAGTTTCCTGCTAGAGGCTTTGGTTTACTTTTCCTCCTCCTCCGCCGAAGAAACTCCCTTCCGTTCAGTTTGACGACTCTTTCACGCTCGACGCACAGTGGGCATGAACTAGATTCATTACCCGCTGGGCCCCTCCTTTCCCACCTTTTTTTTTGCTTCTTTCCTTTGATCTGAGCTCCTTCTCTCCTCCAGGTGGGAGATGGTCACGTGCCTGTTGTCTCGAGGTTTTTTAGCGTTTTTCCTTGCAACTGCTATTCCAGGGAAGACGTTTTACTCCCTTTGGCCTTTTTCAATTCTGTTGGTCATACCGGATCTTTCTCTTATCCTCGATTTTTTTGTTTTTTTCTGTCTAGGAGCAGTAGAAACACATGTGTAGTTTTTTTTGACCCAGTTTTCCGTGCTTCCCTTCTGGCTGCCTTCTTCACTGTCTCGAGGACTCACCTTTGCCATTTCGGTTCTTTTTCCCAGGGCGCTCCACTACTTTCTCTGCTCCTTCACGCACTTTTTTTTAGACCCGAGTTGTACCCACTGCCCCGCCAACAGCTAGGACCTTCGCAGCGCGACGCGTTCTGCACCCGCGCAGCGCGCCGCACGAAATCCGTTTTTTCCCCGTTTATTTTTTTCGTTGCCCCGTCCCCCCCCCAACCCCTCCCCTTCAGCAGCCCTTTGGTTGTCAACCTCACCCCGAACGGACCCCTCCCGGCCCTTCGTTCATCACGGTCATGTGTTTTGTCCATTTTTTTTCTTAAAACCCCCACGTCCCCTAGAGCCCGCCCCTTTGCTCGTGCAACCGAGCCGGGCCCCTTGAACTCTGCTCGTTTCCCTCCCGACCTACTCGCTTGGATAAGAACACTACAAATAGTTTCTCACCCTCCTTTCTTTTTTATTCCTTCCCCCCCCCCCCGTGAGGGCCCCCCGGTTTTCCCCAATTGGGCTTTTCCGAAAACACCCACCCCTCCTTCCTTGACGTCTGTTTCTTTGTCGTTTTCCAAGGAGTCATGTAAATTCTGGAAGCCCTTAACAGTTTTCGGCTTTTTTTTTCTCAACAATTAGTCTTCCTCCCCATCCTTTGCCGAAACCTGAGGTCCCTCCAGTGCCCCCCCCCCCCTCTTTGGCTACACCCTCTTCTTCATCCCCGAGCTCCTTCCGTACATGCCTACCCCTCCATTTTTTTCCTCATTTCTTGCTTGTTGTAGTCCTCTCCGCCTGCTTCTTAAAACTGGATTGCATACTGCGAGTTTTCTTATATTGTCTTGTACTTGCCAGTTGTAGCCGGGTTTCCTTCCATTTTCAGGTGAAGTCAACTATTCTTCTCCCCTGGAAAGGCTCCCACTCCCTTTGCATTATCCTTCTCCCTGGAACAGCTGTATTCTGTTCCCTTGCCGGTTTACTCATTACCTTATGGCAACTAGGCATCAACTTTTTTAGCCCTAACACCCTCCTTACAGCGTCAAACTGGCTTTGCGCCAAAAAGGTCGGTTTTTGTATTTTTTGACTTGCGTGCTTCGTCACTGTCTACAAGTCTTTTTCTTTTTTCCCTCAATTTCCAAGTCCCCCCCCCTTTTGACGATAACGGAAACTCACTACGACCCTGTCCATTAATCAGCACAGCGATCTTCGCTGCTGACCAGACCAGCCCGACCTGCTCGGTTCTGCCCCTTTTTTTTCGACGCTCGGACTATCCCGGGCAAATCCTCCACCTGGCATTGCTTTTCAGCCCCTTTTTCTTCCCCTCGGGATAGAAATGTCACGTGTTATCTCCCCCGCACAAGAAAAGATTTAGTTTTGGTTTCCTTCTTTTCCATTGCCCACGTCCGCAGGCTGCTTCTCGAAGACTCTTTTTGAGTATTAGTGGGATTTTGGCTGGTGGTTTTCCCGCGGGCATTTTTGGTTGTACTTCAACCCGTATAGATTCTTTCACTTTTTCCCCCACCCTGTATGTCCGTTGATTGTATTTCTCCGGCGAGGAGACGATTTTCCCTGGACTCGGCGCATTCATCTGCGAAAGGGATTCGATACATTTGCCCCCCACGTTCTGAGACCTTCCTTCCTCCCATTGTCCTGATCATCGTGCGGATAGGGACTCCGCGTCCCCCCTCCAGAAATAATTACTACTGAAGTATTTTTCAGTTTCCCTTTCCCAGCTGATCAGTTTCCGCCCCCATTAAATCGCATATTCTGAAGGTCTCTCGGGTAAGAACTCCCTTTTCCCCCCTCGTGAAAGACTCTTATAGGTCTTTATATTCGTACCGGTTTGAGCTTGGGGTAGTTTTGTGTAGGTCGCTTTTAGTTTCTACGGCCACCTTTTTTGGGGGTGGTGGGTGGAAGTTATTGTGGGGGTTGGGGGGGGGGGGGGTGGACACCCCCCCCAACCCACCCCCCCCCCAAACAAAACCCCCAGGTGGTTTTTTGTTTTGTTTGGTTACGATGGAGTGAGCTTCCTCTTTCTCCTTTTTCTCAACCTGAAGCTATCCGCCTCTTCCCCGAACGCCTCGTTGTTGGTGACGACCGTTGCTCCTCCGCTTGAGAACCTGCGGCCCCCCCCCCTCCATGATGGCACTAAGAAAAATCCCCACAGTCTTTCCTCCCATTCAACTCTTCATTACACCTCCCCTCACACGCCCCCCTCTGTCTTCTTGCTACTGTCAGGTGGCTTTCACATGCCTTCAACCCCCAACTCTATCAAAGGGTTGCCCCTCAGTCGTTTGTTTTTTTACCATGCAATCTTTGTAGCTCTGTCCTTTGTGCTCACGTTCCTACGAGTGATATCCTCTTTTCAGCGGATCTTTTGTTTTGCACTCTCACTTAGTTCTTTTCCTTTCCGTCATGCGTTCAAGAGCTTTTGCTTTTTAATCCATCTTACTCTTTTCCGTCTTCTGACCTTTCGGAGATTTTTCTAGTGTCATGGTACCACTCCCCCCCCCCCCCAATGCCTTGTCTCCCTTCTTTTGAGGTATTGAATGCAAGTTTTTCCCCCTTATGATGTTTTCTTTGTTCTTCGTTCCTCCTTCCCAATGTTGTTCTCCTGTCTCTGACGGGCAAGGTAATCGCCCCCTTCGTCCCCCCCCCGTCCAGAGGCTTTTCCTTTGTTTTCCGGGAGAGTTACCTCCTGCACGCCACTACCGACGGTGTCTCGCGTCCCTCCCCAAGCCTAAACTTTCCCCCCGCCCCCCCCCCACGCGGTCTCGCCCCATCCCTATCCTTTCTTCGTTCAATATTCCGGGATGAAGACCCTTACTTCAGAACGGATATTTTATTTGCTGTTTCCCCATGAGGTGAGCGCGAGTTTCTTTCTAACCCTCATTTTCTTTATTTTTCCTCCGCCGCTAGAGTTCCGAGTCTTTTCCAAGTTATTTGCCGTCGGCGGGATTGGGACCCCTTTTCCCCCATTCAATTAGATAGGTTGCCGTACTTTACCTCCCCTTTCTCCCCCTTATTCTTGCTTTTTTCTTTTCCCTTCCCCTCCCCCGAGTTGCCGGCTCCCTTCTCCTGCGACCGACCCCATCCTCCCTAAAAGGCGGCTTTTTACGTTCCTTTCCCTTTGTAAGTTTGTCCCCTTCCAAGTACCCCCGCTGAAAAGATGACGCGTCGCAAACCCCCAGCCTACCCATCTCCTCCTGGTTCTATTAGGATCTCGCGTTAGCATTGCCAAGCGGCCACGTTCTTCTTGACCCTATAAATCATGCCCTTTTTCTTCGATCTCGCCCCGTGTTCAATGCCAGACTTTCCCTGTTTCCTCTTTCTCTGGCTCTTTTGGACCTCCGTCTCCCTTACAACGATCTCATTTGGATGGCGGTCGAATACTTTGGTGTCTGCGTCCCCGTCTTGTCTTTCAGTAGTTCGTTTATTTTTTGTCGTCTGCTCGATCTGTTTCCCCTCGTGAGCTTCTCCACCCTACGTGTTGGAGAGTGGCGGAATTTATCTCCTCCCTTCCCACAGCCCCTCCCCCAACCCACTCAAATTGGTTGCAATCTCCGGTTGGTACGGGTCTTAAGGATGGGTTCCACAAAACTCCCTTTCCCCCCCCGTGCAGCATATTTGCCCTTTACTGCTTGTTAAAGGCCTTTCCCCAGTCCTCCCTCTGGCCCTTGTGTTTTATCACCTGGTTTTGATTCCCTTTCGCCGGCGTTTTCCCCCCTTTTTCCACTGAAATGGAAATGTCCCTGCTTTCCCTCGACATTTATTGACGTCCGCACTATCCTTCCCCATCTGATCTCGATATGACAAGAAATGCCATTTCCTGCATACGACCCTGTCATCTAAAGTGCCCTCCCTTTTTTCTAGGCTCCGAGCTTCTTCTTTTTCTCATTCCGACTTTTGTGGAGCCTAATTTTCCTTTTCTGGTCGCTTTGTTTTCCTCCCGCTTTGGATGCAGTTCGTTCTTTCCCAGGTAACATGGCACGACTTTATCTGTAGGTCTTCCTTCCGTATTTCAAGTTTCTCCTTCTGCCTCTTACAGCTCAATTTCCGTCTCTTTTTTTTTTCCTGATCTTCAACCTTTTTTCCCCATCACTTTGGATTCCACTCTTGTTGGTGTAATTCTCCCCCCTATTTCCTTTCCCCCCTTGTACCTTCTCTGGTGGTGGCTTTGTTCCTTCCCCCCACGCCTTCGGTACATTTGTTTTTCACTTTGATGTCTTCTGGCGGGGCATCTCTCACCTGATTTTTTTTATGCACGTTACGGGCTGATTATTGTTGCCCACTCCGCTGACTCGCTTTTTCCAGCATTTTCGGTGTTGCCGGGCCCAACCCAGGGTTTTGCTTCGCTTGCTTTTTTTGTCCTTTTTCCCCCCCTTTTTTTCAGCCCTTCAATGAACGAAAAACCCCTTCCCTTCCCTTTCGTTCGCCACCTTCCGCCCCTCCCCTAATCCTCCGGCAGAAAGGGGGCAGCAGACCTATCTTCATTCACGGTCCCTCTTCCCCTCGACTGTCTTTCTTTTTGTTTAGGTTTCTTTGCGCTGGAGACCTGACCCCTCCAATTTTGATGGATGTCGGGACCCTTTTATTCTCGAGTCGCCTCCTTTTTCCTGTTGAAGCTAGCTTTTTTTTTTCGCTCTCGAGAACAATCCTCTTGCATCAAGGGTTTTCTACTGCCCATTATTCTCTTTTTTCTCCTCTGTGTTGTAGGTCTCTCCTTTTTGCCTTTTCGACCACCGTTGACTTGTCCAACTCCCCTCTAGAGCGGGACCCCAGAACCGTTTATTACTGGACTTTCCAAGTCCGAAGCGATCTATTGATTCCCCCTTTTTCCAAATAAATTGTAGTTGCGATCCCTCGCACTCCCTCCACGTCACTGATCCCCTGCTTCTGAGTTTTCCTATCGGCCCCGCTTTTACATTGAAGTCTGTTTCCAACCTTCGTTGCATGAGCCTGTGTGACCCAGTGATTCACCGGTCGGATTTCTTTTAGTCTTCCCTTTTCTTCTTTCACCGGGGAAACACCAACAGGCCCTCCTCCCATCCATCTATTTTTTTTTTCCCCCCCAGCCCACCCCCCTCTGAAGTTCATCCCCTTCGCCCGTGGTCCCGCCTTCTTTTTTTCTGCCAGACCATTCGAGTTTCCCCCTAACGCTTTGAGTCCTCTCTTTTTTCATACCACCACCCTCCCCTCGCTTAAACCGACAATGCCCTCTCAATACGGGGTGAGAATTACCCCAAACAGTCTAGTTCCAATTTTGCCTTTTGCAGTCCTCAGCCCAACCATGCTATTCATAGATGTCTTTAAGATGCAGCCCCAGGAGACCTTTCACCCTCCCGTGCAGCACCTCAGAAGACCTTTTTGATTTTTCCCTCCTCCCTTCTTCGTCTTCCTCATCCTTTCTCCACTAGAGACTGGTTATATAACATTTTTCCCGAGAGCTTCTTCAGATTCACGTTTGAAATTGTCCCCTCTTTACGCTGAGGTTATCGTCGAGAGCCTTTTTTTCCCCCCCTTCTTGCTTTTATTCTCTCTCTTGTTCTGTTTTTCCCTTTTTGTACGCGGTTTCCTTTTTCCCCCATTTTTCAGGGGAAAAGCCTCCCTTCCTCTCCCCTTCGTTAACTGGACATGCAACTCCCCTGAATGTCCGTCTGAGTCCATGTTCAATTTCTTTTTTGACCCTTTTTAGGCCCCCTTTCCCTTCGCGGAACTATAATTTCTCCTCCCTTTTGCCCACCCACAATTAAGATCTTTACCCCCAAGACTTTTTTTTTTTCTTTTCCCCCCCCCAGTTAGGGGGGGGCTTTTTCTTTTGTATGGAGGCGCTTTCAAAGTCGACTATCTTTTATGAGACTCTTATCAGATCAGGTACCCTTCCCCTCTCTTCACGACATCACGCCTCCTGTACCACTCACCGGCTGTCAGCCCCCTTCTCTCTCTCTCCCGAAAGTGACGCTCTCCCCTGGATTATAGTTTAAACTTCTCGTCGAGGATCCCTGGTCCAGCGAATTGGCCGTCCTGGCGCTTGCTCCCTTTTTAGCTCTTTTCCTAGGAAGGCTTGATTATCGACAGTCTAGCTTTGATTCACTTTCCAGAGCAAGCGTGCTCCGACGATTCTCCGCTGATGTCTTTAGTTTTCCGTGCTGTTGCTTGTGGGTTTTTCAATGTCCAAAATATCCCTCTCTTATCCCTGCACCTTTAATTTTCTTTTACGGTGATGTTTAGGCCCCCTAGGACGCCAGTTGAGCTTCGTCCTCATTCCATCTCTTTTACCTGGTAGTTCCCCACACCCCCTCGGACCGATTTCCGCAAAAGTTACTTTCCCTTACTCTATCGAGGAAACTCTAGGCGAGGTCCTACCTACAAATTGCCCCCCAAACTTTTCTTCGCGTTAGGTCCAATGTCAAATAGACGACCGCCGTTCAAGCCACACCTCTCTCAGTTTCTTTCTCTTTATGAGGTTAACTGTCCCTACTTTTGCCCCGATTCATTCTACTGCTGGGTTATGGTTTGTTGGCTTATTGTATTCTTTCCCTGGGCACCTGCGTTCGATTCCTTCCCTGAGAGTCGCGCCATCGAACAATCTTGATTAAATACCTTCCTCCTCTTGTGGTGATGTGCGAAGTTTGCTTATTTTTCCCCTTGCTTCCTTTTCCCTGTAGCACCCACCTATGCAGAGGCCCTGACCCCCATCTGAAGTCAGAGACACGGCACACAGCTTTAAAGTCCCCCCTCTCCCAGATCTCCCTCTTGCTGTTGGGCGCCTGCCGTTGGTCTGGGCCCGACTCAACCACCCGGTAAATCAACCCGGGCAGCCCTTTTTTTTTCCTCTACAGCAGCTCGGCTACTGTCCCTCCGCTTATCTGGTGCAATCGGCTGCGCTGTTTCCGTAGTTTTCTTCTTCCAAGTAGTCTCGTTTCGGATATTGCACTCCAACAGATGCTGTTCCCTTTGATCTCTTAGCGATTTTGACGTCATGGGCCACGTCAACTTAGCCCCCATTGCATCCTTCTCTGTCTTTTCTTTTATTTTCCAAACACCTTTTGTCTTTCACTTCCGCTGGTTGTTTTTGTTTTCTTCCACATCGTTGTGGTTGATCCTTGAAGGGCTGTTAACTGCAATTCGTCACACCCCCCCGCATCCTTTAAGGGACCGTGTTCCTTTGTTTTGAGGGGGTCCCTCCGCATGCACCCCTCGACGCGTTGGACTTTCCGTCTCATAGCCCCCTTCGTAAGCCCGCCAACCCCGGCGTTTCTAGTCCCCCCCAGCCTTTTCCCAGTAGCCAATCTTTTGTTCAGGGTGCCTTACCCTCTCAATGGTTTTATCTTCTGTGGATTATTTAACGTCCGGGAGCGCGATTTCACGTTCAGAAATCTTTCTATTTGACGGTTCGCCTTCGTTTCTCGAGGCC
>Ga0179593_1599371_pt1 | contig 34687 bp, 47 predicted proteins | sample CZODoug2_1_08_16_FD_185931 | JGI IMG/M metagenome (GOLD analysis project Ga0179593, IMG submission 185931) | Vadose zone soil fungal communities from Angelo Coast Range Reserve, California, USA - CZODoug2_1_08_16fungal (PacBio error correction) | ecosystem: Environmental > Terrestrial > Soil >... | reverse complement strand
CGCTGCCCTGTCCGACTACCCGGGCCTCCTTTACAGATGGTATTCGCCCATGACCCTTCTCTGCTTCAACCCTTTTCTTTCTTTGATGGGTTCTTTATCCCCTTCCCGGGATTGAAATCCCTGGGTCGTGTTGTCCCGATTTTCAAACGATTTTTCTTCACGTCTGGCTCCCCCCGAGAAATAGTAGGCCTCCCCCCCTTCCCCCTTTTGGAGGATTTCTTTTCTCCCTCCAGCAGTTTCTTGAATATTTTTCTTTCCCTTTTTTCGCTTTCCCGCGAAGCAATATTCGAGAAACGTATCCCTTCCGAGGCTTGGCTTAGGGCATTCGTCCCCCATGTGTCCTCTAGTTTCTTGTATTACTCATTCTCCGTTTAACTCTGAGCCGCACTCCCAGATATTTTCCCCCCTCCTGAAAATTCCCCCCCCTTTTAGCTAAACTTTTCCTTCGGTAAGAGTGATGGAATCCAAAAAGCTCTTCTCTCGGTACCCGGGAGTTTTCCCGGCTTTCCAACCCCCTCCTCCCCTTTTTTCCACCACCCCTTCCCCAGTAAAAACTGTGTGGCTTTTTGGATCTACTTACCCCCTTCCCCCAGCGTATCTCCCCTCCTGGACCATGGACCCCCCCCCTTCTTTCATACCTTTCTTCTCGTTTTTTTCTCCCCCACCAAGCCCCCTTGAGTAAGAGATGCGGGCTCTTCCTCCTAGTTCGTTAAGTTTTTTCCCTCTTCCTTCCTCCCCAGCGCCCTTTTTCCCCTCGTTTCCCCTCTTATAATTTTTCCCTCTTGTTTTTCCCCTTTTTTTTTTTTCTCGTCCTCCTCTTGGTGTCGATCTCTCTGCGCGAAATAGGCCCCCTCTGGACGGACCCTCCCCTTGCGGAGGAAACTTTTTTTTGTTCACGAACAATCCGCCCGCTGTCTCTTTTTTGTCTCAAACCTAAAAAGAGAAGAACTCCGGAAGCCGCTCAATTTCTTTCTTTCCCCAAGGGTAAACCCCCGGTCCCACCATCCTTTCTTTTGATATCTTTAATATTTTCACCCACATTTTTACTGCATTTGTTCACGACGTCAAGGTTGGTGCTTCTTTCTTTTTTTTCGCCAAATGATACCTTTCGCTATCCTTCCCTTTCAAGTCCAAGCGCTCCCCTTTTAGACGTTCTGCTCTCCGTCCTTTCGAGATCTTTCCTCTCTTTGGATAGCAGCTCATGCGTAATCCCCCCTTCTTCCACCGAGTCTCACAACCTTTCGACTCTTTCGTCTTCGCATCTTTTTTTCCCCCCTCAGTCTTCCTTTTTTGTCCTAACCCAGGAATGACATGCCGACCGATATCCCTCCTTCCATCCTCTGGAGGAGATTTTTCCCTTTATGAGGGTTTTTTTCGATGTTCTCCGGCCTCTCTTTTTTATCTTTATTTCGAGACTAACCCAGACATGATTCAACGTGACACAGTTTTCCTGCACCAATTCCCCTGGTTTTCTTTCTTTCCAGCCCTCTGGTGTCACCCTTCCTTATCTTGAATAGGGGCTGAAAAGGTGGACCCCGGGCGCGTTGTCCAATCGCTTACTTCTAGGTTTCCCTCTCCCCTTTAGCCTGCCGGCCGAGGTGAACGATCCCCTTCGAGAGAGAGTTTCTCCCCCTCTAGTATTCTCCTCTTCCTTTTTAAAACGCTCCTTTTCCGTTGCCTTCTTTCCTAGAATGCCTTTTCTTTTTCTTTTTTTCTCCCCCTAATTCTTGTAGTTTTATCCTTTCGCCGGATTGAGGTCGCGTACTAAGCAGCGCGCTTCTTTTCCAAAGTCGACACCTTCCTCCTCTCCCTTTCTCTAATTCATTTTCTGTTTTAACAGAAAGGGCTCCTCTGAAATGGTTAAGCGTTCCCTTTTTTAGCTCCTATTTTCACGATGTTTTTTTTTTTCTTTTCTCCGATCTTTCGCCGGCAGAAGTGTCCCCTCTTGAATCATTCCCTCCTCCCCGTAAGTTCTCACGCTTTTCTTTTTACTTCTTTCGAGACCCCTTGTGCTAGCCAGAAATACTTCCTCGAGCGACCTTGGTTTTCTGACGACGCCCTCCATCCCTCGAGCGCCTTTTCACCCCCCTCACCTTCTGGGTCAGATTTAGGGATTCCTCCCTGCCAGAGTGAGTGCGACCCCTTGCGTTCCCTTTTTTTTCGATTCCCCCCCTTTTTTTTTCTCTTCGGTATTCGTTAGACCCCCTTCCCCCCAGCAGGCCTTTTATACCCCCACCCCCAAATCTCCTTTTTTTCTTTCCCCAAGAGCAAAAGCCGGCACCTTCCACGTCTCCACTTTCTCTTCTGCTCATTCAACCCTCTCTCCCCCTTTTTGACCTTCGCGAGCGCAAAAGAACGCCTCCCTACCCCGCACTTTCCCCTGTTTTTTTACCTGACAGCTTCTCCTCCTATTTTTTCCTCGTCGATTTCCTCCCTTTGTCCCCCTTTTCTTAGCGTCTGGAAATAGTGGGTAGTCGAGGGTCTTCTTCACCCTTTCCCGACTATCCCTTTTAGATTTTCCCCCGGGATTTCAGTCCCTATCTTCTTCCAACGTCTACTGCAACGGTGGTCCTCTTCCCTGTCCCACTATGATCCTTCTTTTTTCGATCGCGTCTTTCGCGATATTTTCTTCGTCCTTTCTTCCAAAGTAGCGCTCATTTTACAAAACGCTCTCCTCCCCCCTTCAATCCCTCCAGGTTTCCCCGGGAATACCCCCCATGGAATACCTTAACTGTTCTTCGTTTTTCCACAAATTGTATTGTCCCTGTGGCTGCTTTCCCCTGTATACCACCTATTACTCTTTTGCCTTTTTCTTCTTTGTTCCCCTTGAAAGATCACTGACCTGTAGTATGAACTCGTCCTCCCCTGGCCCCCGATGGAGCCTTCCTCGAAACCTCTTCCCCTTTGATGCTTCCCGGTGGAGCTTGGTTCAGCGGTCTTCCTCCCTTTAATTTTCTCCCTTTAGACCGCGTCTTCCATATTAGAGAAAAGTTTCCCTCTTCCCGAAGACGGCGTTTCTCCTTTTCTCTTTTTTTTTTTGCCTTGACAACCTCAACCGACTCCTGTCCGGTGGTTCTTCCTCTTCTTTGCAACGCTTGAGCTCAACGAGGGCTTTCTTTTCCCTGAAAAATGACCCCCTTCTCTTATGTCTCCCTCCTTCCTTTTCGTCCTTTTCGTCGCTTTTTTGGAACTTTGTTCCTCCCCCAAAGATTAGAGAAGGACCTTTCCGGATTCCTCCCCCCCTCCCCCGCCAAAATCCCCCGTTTTCCCCGTCCCTCTCAAACCCCGAATTCCCCCCTTCCTTCTTTTAATACTTCCCCTGGACACCAAAAAAGGGCTGGACCCTTTGAGGATTTTGCGTTTTGAGACCCTTCCTCTTGTGGAATCGTCTTCCTCTCCCCGGTTTACTCTTCCTCTCTCCTTTCCGGTTCTTCCTTTTTCGCCCCTATGGATAATTTGAACAAGTAAAAGAGAGTTTGGCTTCTTCCTTCATCTCTATATTTGATGGTTGTTGATTTTCGCGCAACCTTAAATTTCTTTCTCCCCACTATGCACAGTTTTTTATTTCTTTCATCCCTCCCCTTTAGCTGCTCCTTACAGAAGATCATTCCAGGGGCCCCTCTTTGCTGGTGTTTTTTCCCCCCCTGCAAAGCCCTGAGAAAGATCCCCCTGATCCCAAGGTCCTCCCCGTATCCCTTTTTTTTTTTCCTTCTCCCCCTTTTCAATTTACTCTTGCCCAAAAACATTTTCGGGGCCTTTGTGGTAGTAATCCCCCTTTTTTTTTATTGTTTTGCTCCCCTCCCGCCCAGCGCGATTTTCTTCCCCCAAGTTCTTTCGCAAGCTTTTACGGATTCCCCCAAGTTTTCCCGCGCCTACTCGCTTTGCTCTCAGCGGTGACCCGCCTCTTCCCCCCACCTTAATAGTCCCCTTCCCACATGGTTAGCATTTTCCCCATAAGGCCTTATTCTTCTTTCGCGAAAGATTGCCTTGCTTTTTTATGACCCCCCCTTCAATGCAATTTCCTCCCCTCTCATACGCGACCTATTCCATATCCTCAACTGCTGTTTTCCTCCCTTCAAGATACACTCTTTTTTTTCGAGGAGTCTTTTCGCCATCTCTTTCCTCCGCTACGATTCTTTTTTAGTTTAGAGGAAAAAGGCACCTTCCCCCTCTCGTTCAATTCCCACCCCCCCACCCACACCCCACCCAACCAATTTGCATCTCCCAGATTTCCTTCCCCCCAGCCCCCTGCCTTTTACCTTTTTTCCCAAACCAGCCTGTAGACGATCTGCTGGCTGCTCTTCCACTTTGTTTTCTTCCGGCGCTTTCCCGGCGAACTTTCGCTCTCTACGCCCCCTCTCTCTGTTTACGACCGCACCGCCTAGCCCAACACCCCCCCCCCAGACACCTCCTCCCCCCCCCCCCCCTCAACACGCCCACACCCCACCCCCCCCCCCCCCCCCCCCCCCCCCCTCCTCCAATTTTTCCTATCCTTGTAATTTATGTGCCACTATAGAAACCACCCCCCCGTAGAAGTAGATTTCCGAGTCCGTCTAGTTCAAAATCTCCCTTTTGTTGTTATCTCTGAGAGTTTGTCCGACGGAGGATTACCTCCCCCCCCCTCTCCTAAGACCCTCCCTCCGAGGTTTTTTCCAAGCATTGCTTTTCCCCCCCTTGGAATCCCTACTCTATGCCCCTTTTTCCTCCCCTGCGACTTCCTCTAACCTGGTTAGACGGGGCAGACTTTCTTTTCATGCTTTCTTCGATGTTTGATTCCTGGCCCTCCGTTGTCCCGTGTGCATTGCCCTGACTCTGGCCACACGGTATCGAATTTTTCGTCATTTTTTCCGTTGGTGCTCGCCCTCCCCCTTTTCCCGCTACCCTTGCTCAATTTTATGCAGCCTCGTTCTGCCCGCGAATGACAAGAACTCTGGCTTCCCCTTTTTCCCCACCGTCCAAAACTTTTTTTTTCGGGAGCAGGGCGTTTGGTTCTGGAGTGTTCCTCCTGGCGGCATCAGCTCTGACTTAATTTCGCTCTCTTCAAAGAGGTCGGTTCGCAACCCGGCATTTTTTCCCCCTGAGTGACATGTTTCCCCGCTTCCCGATTCCTCCCCCCAAATTCCGGTCCAAGATCCTTTCCTGGTCCTCGTGTCACCTTTTCGGTCATAGACTTTTCCTAGACCCCCAACTTTGACCCACTCTCTCAAATTTTACCCTCTAACTGGTCAGATTTTTCTTTCGACAGATGCTTTTTTTCTTCTCTTTTTTCCCTTTGTCGGATCAACTTCTTTGGGCCTTCCCCTTTCTTCGAGGTTTTTAGTTCCCTCCGGCCCCCCCCCGAGGCTCCCTTTACTTAAACCTCCCCCCCGATTTTCGCTCTCCTTTCAGGCTAGAGCAGATTTTTTCTCTCGGCCCTTCTAAGGCTTTTTTTATCGTGGAAGATCCCCTCGATCGCCCTGCTATAGATCCTTTCTCGTTCCCCCCTCCCTTTTCCTGAGTAGCCCCTCTCCTTTTTGAAGTCTTTTCATCAAATCGCTTTCCTTTCCCCCCGATACCCGTCCTTCATATTGTTCATGGTATCTCCTCCCCTGGTCTTTTTGTTTCTTTTCCTTTGGCTTTTGTCTAAGTACCAGTGCCCCCTCTCCTGATTGTACAGATTTCCCCCTCTGATTGCTCTCCCTTGTCAGACCTCGTAGTCTTCCCCCTCTGGAGTCCCTTTCCCCCTGGCGGGTACCAAATTCTCTAATACGACTCCTTTTTTTTCTGGAGTGGAATATTTTTTCTCCTTGCGGATCGCCTTGTAGCCCCAGGACCTCCCCAGATTCTCCGGACTTTTTTCATTCCTTCTGTCTTGCAATCCTCTTCGCAAAATGTTGTGTTTTTCCAATGTAAACTTTTTTTGAGTCTGGTCGTAACTCCTTCCCGCCAATCTCTTTCTAGGCACACAATGAACACGTATCTCGCCTTCTTTCCCCGTGCGGCCTGCGCGCTTGCTCCCCTACGTCGTTCCCTTCCCCCTAGTCTTTGCCCTTTTTATTTTTCTCCAACGCAGCACCCCCGTTCTACCCCCAAAGGCCCTGTTTTTGAACCACCCCCTTTAGACTCAGGGTTCCCCCCTCTCTCTCCGGATAAAACTCAAAAATTTTTCCCCTAAAGTTTCTCTTCCGTTTTCGTTTTTTTCCCCCCCCCTCCCCGAGAACTTTCCTCGGATCCTCCTTTTTCCAGAGTTTCTCCTTTCCCAGCGTCATCCCTTCCCCCCTCCCTTTCCCAGTTTTTCCGCTATTTTCCCCTTTTTCCCCCCCTCCGTGTTTTTCTAGAGATGCCGCGCCTCCCATTTTTGGACGGGGCCCTCTGAAACGATTTTTCTTTGATTCCTTTGCGATATGCACCTTTTAACTTTTTCTTTCCCCCACACCACATCTTGAAACTCCCAGGTTCTTTCCAGCCCGAGACTTTCTAAAGGTAAATACTTTCCTTTTCTTTTGCTTTTCCTACCAATTTTCTCTTGTTTCCGACCCCTTTGGATGGTTGGCCCCTCCCTTCAATTTTGGTCTTTTTTTGCTCCCATCGACGTCGCGATATCTGAATCTTCCACCTCCCCCTGCACGAATTCCCCCAGCGCCCTTTTTCTGCTCCTTACCTTTTTTTTTTTTCGTCCCTTCATCGCGGGATAGCAGCGGATTCTGCCCCCCCCCCCTCCTTTCCCTCCCCAAGAGGTCAGTTCCAGCTGCGTGGGTCTCAGTCCTCCTTTCGCCGGCTTTCTTCCTCATATGGGAGAATTTTCCCGAAGATCTTCGAGGCTCCCCTTCCTCCTTTTTGAAAATTTCTGACAACGCAAACTGGAGGCCCTGAGTCCCCTATTATCCAGAATGAGTTTGCCTTTTTTCTATGATTCTCCGCCCCCTTTGAATCTCTGATCCTCCCCCCCTGGCAGGCTTTTTCCTTCCCCCCTCTTCTTCTTTCAATTCTCGGCTACCTTTTTTTACGAACCCCTCCTCTTTATCAATACAGGGGTTCCCAGTAGACTCTCATGGCTATTATTCCCTTTTTCTCAATTTCGGCGAACCGGGAGCGAGCGACCTCGCCTGATTGTAAGTTCGAACTTTTTTTGAATCCTCCTTCGGCCTCTCCTTCTCCCTATTTTTCTTACTCCTTTCCCCCGCCTTCCCCCCCCTGACAGGAGAAGTGCTCCCTCCGTAGTAATTCTGACGTCGCTTCCCCCCATCCTTTTTTATCGTATCTTTAGGGCTTCCCTTTTTTTTTCCCCTACCCCTCTCAAACTATTCCCCGACCTCGAAGAGGCATCTCTTCCCAGCTTTCGGATTCTCTCCCCCGCATCGAGTCTCCCGTCGTCATTTTGTCGGGTTCTTTGCGTGCTCCTTTAACGATCTCGATGGTCCTTTCCATTCTCGTGCATTTCGCAGAATTTTTTTTCCTTTTTCCTGAAGGCCTCCCCCAAAGTACGCCCTAGGGGTCCATCACTCGGTTTATTTTGTTTATGTTTTTTTTGGGTTTCCCCCCTTTTTGAAAAGGTTTCCACTCCAAAGGGCCCCGACGTCTCCTCCCCCATAGCCCATCCCTTTTCCTTCTTGCCAAACCCCTTTTTCAGATGTAGGGAGATTTCCTTTTCCCCGATGATGGATCTTTTGCTCCGCTGGAATTCATCTGGTATTTTCCTTCCCAACTTTTCGAAACCACTCCTTGGACGAGAATTTTCCAAAGCCCCCCATGGCTTGATCTTCCAGCGCCCTTTTCTAATGATCTTATTCCTCCCTGGTATTAGAGAATAGGCCCCACAACTCTTTGAATTCCTGCGTTGTAAACCCCAAACCTTCCCTCCTCGTTATCCTTCTTCTGGTGTCTCTGGACCTTCAGAGAGGCCTTGGGCTTTTTTTTTTGTAGCTCCTCCTTCAGGACCCCAGGCTCTTCCCTCTGTTTGTTTTTTTGGGACTTTATATGTAGGTGATCTTTAAATTCTTATCACACCCCCTGTTAGATTTTCAGTCCCTCTCGCATGCTAGAGCTTCCGTTAATTAGCCTCAACCTTGTAGGTTTTTCCCCTTCCCTAATTCTTCTTCGTATTCTCCCCTAGGATTGTCCTTTCGTTTTACACATCGTCCCTTCCTTTTTTCTTTCGGAGATCCACCGTCGACCCCCTTCTCAACTTTGCTTCGCCCCTCCCCTTTCTGTTCTCTTTTTCAAGTTTCGCCCATGAAGAGCCAGAAGATCGCCTTTTTTTCACAAAAAATTTTGTATTTTTCTCCATCCCCCCCTATGCAACCCTTTCTTTGCCCATCCTTTTTTAAGTTTTTTTGAATAGACCAACGATCACGTTCTTCCTTCGATTCGCCTATAAACCGTTTCCCCAGTTTTTCTGAGCATTCGATGTTCAGTTCCTATCATTCTGTCATATTCTTTCTCACTTGTAGAACGATTCTTTTTTTCTGAAAAGTCTCACCTCTTCCCCTGCTAGTATTAAGGTCGGAAATTGTCCCAACCTCCCTTCGGATAGCAGGGTCTTCTCTCATTCGGGGTTTCCCGATGAGGTTCCCTAGAGTTTCTATTTAGTCTCCTTCGTAATATTTCTCAAGACTTTTCTCCCTTCTCGGGAATTTGGGCCCCCCCCATCAATTTCGCTTTTTTCTTGTCTCTTTTTTTTTCCCAAACAACCTCCCCCCCAACATGAAGTCGTCCCCCCCCCCAGGCAATTTTTTTTTGCAAAAAAACCCCAAACCTGTGTTTTTTTCATTACTCTAGATCAAACTTTTTCACCTTTTCGTTCTCCCTTGTTTCCGAGGTGAGTTTTGAGAAAACCCCTCAGCCCCGAGCGGAGGCTCCCTCTTTTAGTTCTCCCTCACAGCCCCCCGTTTTCCCAATTTTCCCTTTTTCCCCCGGTTTGCTATGTAGTGCATCTCATCTCTTTCCCTTTTTTTGTGCCCCTTCTTTTGCGCCCTGGGACCTTCGAGTGTAAGGAACCTCTTAGGAGATTTTCTGATCCTCCCCCCCTGATTTGCACACGCCCCCTCCTTCCTATTACACGGGGCGACTGGATGGTTAATACCGCGGGCCCTTCCTTATGACTGAGGTGTTTTCCCTTATACTGCCCCCCTTCGTCTTTTGATTCGAAAAGTTTCAATATTTCCAACACCTTGACGGGCATTTTTTTCTCCGGCTTCTTCGTTTTTCCACGCAAAGACCCTTTTTGGCTGCAAATTTTTTCCCCTCCTTGCCATTTTTCCCCCGGCGCCAGCCTTTTTCCTGATGCCTGTACTGATTCCTTTTCTTTTTTTCGCGTGATAGCATTTTTTCCCACAGGCCCCTTCCCCTTTTTTCACAAACCCTTTTTTCTCCCTTTCTTTTTCCTTTCCCCCTAATTCAAAACATCCCCCCTCCCCTTCTAGACTCTGGGAAGTTCAGTCTTTTTCTTCGACTGTTTTCTTGAAAGACGTCTGCCCAAGCATTCCCTCCCCCACTTCTTTTCACCTTTCCCCCAGATTTTCCGTTTCCCCTGAACTTCCTTCTAACCCCTTCTTTATTGAAGTTTTCTCCGCAAAGAAATCGCCCCTCCCCTTCAACCCCTTTCTATGGATTTTATTTGTAAGAAAAAGACACAAGCCTTTCCCCCTGGTCCCCCCCCCCCCGGAGAAGACCTTTGGGCCGACACATCCCGCAGTTTCATTCCCCTTAGGCGCCATTTTTGATTTCCCTTTTTTTTCTGATTTTCCCTTCCTAGACCCCACCCTTGAACCTCCCTGAACTTTCTCCCTATTGCCCTCCCCTCTCCGGCTTCCCACTCCCGATTCCCCTCCCCCCCCCAGTGCAGTCCTCGAAGAACTCCCTAGCTTTAGTCGCGGATTTAAGCCTCTCCCCCCCCCTTTTTAGCTTCCTTTAGTCTTTTTCGGTTCTTATTCACCCTTGCTCCAAGAAACTCGACCTGCCCAATCGCTTGTCTCGCTGTCTCATCCTCTAGCATGGATCCTTTTCAACTATGACCTCTTTTTTTTGTCTTTTTTGGTCTTGTTAGAGCCCCCCAGTTTTCTTCTAGTTCAGATTCTCTACTCTTCTTCCTCCTTGGTTTCTTAAACTTTTCCTCAATGAATTCGGCCCTTCCGGAATCGCAAGACCTCTTTTCCTTTCGTCTGCTTTTTCTTGTGCTCCTCGAGAGCTACCTTCATCCTTGAATCCTTGCCTGCGCCTCCAGACGACCGCGCCCATCACTGACCCCTTCTAACTCTGCTGGTATTCCTTTAGGTCTCCCATCCTTAGGCCTTCTTAATGGTCCCTTCGGCGGCCTCAATTCCCCTTCCCCTCAGCTTGAGCCTTCGATTGGTTTAAATCCCTGAAGGAACGAGTACACTCCGATTTCCTGTAGCCCCCTAAGTACCTTGACAGCGCAGCATCCCCCTTCTTTCCCCTTCGGACCTCTCTTTTAGTCGAGACTCGACTTTTCCCCTCGACCATTTTTTGAACGCCCCCCTGCTTTGCTCCAACGCCCCACCGAGATTCAGCGGTACTTTTTCGCATCTCTCGACAGTCGAAAGCCCCGGTCTCTACGTCCTTCTTTTTTTGCCTTCCTTTTTTTTATTCAGTTATTTCTTAGTCGCGGGTATGCCCCAGGCCCCCTGGAGTATCAATCTCTTTTTCTTCATTTTCAGTTCCTTCCGACGTTCCCCCTTCTGGATCCTAAGGTTTGGCTCATATGCCTTCTGACTCGCTATATTCCAGATCTCTGCCCTATTTCCTTCCCCCCTCCCCCCTTAGTAATGTTCTTCCTCGGCCCCCCCTTCCTCCCATAACTGCCTCCTCCCCTTCCCTGGCGCCGCCTTTATTCCTTTAAATTGTCGCCCAGGTCTGGCTTTTGCCAACCTTTTTTGGATCCATGTCTCCCTCAATTTTTTTTAGCAATGGTAGTTGAAGTCGCTCATTTTCTTTGTAGTCCTCCCCCTTTCGACATAGTACGCGCAGTACTCTCCTAACCAGTTTCTTCCTCCCAATTTTTTTTCCCGGATTGTAGGGAATTTTTTTGATCGCGGCTTTCATTTCAGTCAGTGTCATCGACCTTTCCTTTCCTCCGAAGACCCTTATTTGGTCCGGATTAGTTTTTTTTTTTTTTCTTTGCAAACTTTTTTCCCCCCTGTAAACCTTTGCCTTTCTTTTTCCCCCCGCTGCTCCCCTTTTTTAGGATTCCCCCTTGACCCGTCCTGATACCTCCCCAGGTCCGATCGATTTTTTTTTTCGTTGCGGCCCGCGGGAAACCCTTCCATCAGGTCTTCCGTTCCTGCTCTCACCCTCGCCAAATCTCCCTTTTTCTACCCAATCCTTTGGCGTTCCCCCTCTTTTCCACAAACCCTCGAGTCTCATTTTTTTTTTCTCCTCAAAACGGGGCTTCGGTTTCATTTGGGGAGGGAGGTGAGTTTTCTACCAACATCCCCTCGAATTCGAGTTGCCCGGATTTTTAGAATAAAGACAGCGCCTCCCTCCCCCCTTCTGGTTCCCTCCCTCCCCTCGGGAGTTTTCAGTCCCCTTTCTCTCTTGTAGCTCCCCACATACTTTTTTTGATGAGCGACATAGCCCTTTTCCCTCCTTGGCCCTTTCCCCAGATCTTTTCTTCCCACCCCTCTGCCCTTGGAGGGAGGCGATTTCTTCCCGTTTTCCGAAAAAGTTAACCCCGCCTATCTTTTTCTGTAGTTACCCGATGTTTCCCTTTTTTTCCCCAGGCCCGATCCCTTTTCTCAACTTTTTTCTCACTAGGTCCCTCCCCTACGATAGTCTGGTGATTTCCTTTCTTGTTCCAAAAACGCCTTGGGGCCTTTTTTCCCGCTTTTTTGCGCACCCCGCCCTTTTTTCAGCTCTATCTGATTTGTATGCCCCAAGTTTTTTCCCAAGACGCTTCTTTCCCTGTTACTGACTGTTTCTACATGTTTTTTCCCACGGCCTATGCGTCCCCCTGGCCTCCCCCCCGAGGTTTCCCTTTTTTTTCCCAACATGGTTCGCCTTCTCCGACCAATCCCTTTTTTGTATTAGACCTCTAGACCCCAAGGCTCCCTTTTTTTCCTCCCTCCGCCCTATCCCCCTCTTCCTTCTTTTTCCCCCCCCCCATTCCACACCCCTTGAGGAGATGCGACCAGATTTTGGTTTCCCCCCCCTTTTTTCCTTCCTTTGAGAAATCCCACGTTCTCGCCCTTTTCTTCCCAGCTCGCCTCAGTGGAATTGTCCCCTCTTTGAAGAGGGATACCCCTGGAAACCCCCCCCTCTCCGAAACTCCAAACCCCCCACGATTTTTCTAATGTTCTTCCCCCCTTTCAATCTACACCTCTACCCCGGGCGTCGAAAAACTTTTTTGATTTTTCTTCGTCCCCCTCATCCGCCGCCGAGTGTTGTTACCCCTCATCTTCGAGCTTGCACGAAACTTTTCCTGATGAGATTCCCCTTTCTCGAAACCTGAAGGGGCTACTGAGTCCCCAGGCCTTGCCTCTTCACCTTTTCAACCTTTAGCCACCTTTTTCTTTCTGAGGGTTATAGTCCCCTCTTCGGGAAGTTTCTTTTGCTCCTCGACCATAGCCCCCTCTGCAGTAGCCCCCCGCCTTTTTCTTTCTCAGGGCCTCGATCGCTTTTTTCACTAACCTCCCTTCCGTAAGACGTCCCTATGCGGTTTCTTTTCATCCTTCTTCGCGCTTCCAAGCTCTTTTTTCAGATTTCAGTCGATTCCCTTCCGGCGTCTCAGGGGGGCTTGACAGGAATGTTTCTTTTTCAAATTTCCTCCTTTTTTCGCAGGGTGTTTCAGCCCTTTGTTCCTTTGGTTCCTAGTTCTTCCCGAGGACCCCTTTTTTTTCCTCCGAAATCTTCTTGTGGTTTCTCCTCCCCCCGTCTCCGCCGTCTTCGACAGTCTCCATATCGGCCTCCTCATGGATCAGACCACTTTTTTTTTAGGATTCTCTTTTTCCTGGCCATTGGTAGGTTGTTTTTCTCCGTTGAATAAGTTATTTGCGATCCAGTTTTTTTTGTGGCTTTTTTTCCCTTTCGGACCAGCTTCCAAGACTGTCTAAATACAACAGCCCTTTTTTTTTCGTAAACCTTTTTTCCTCAAGTAAAGTGGCTCGGAAGTAACACTCTTTCTAGGCTGAGAACTTCTTCCCCCCTGAGGATCCACTCATTTTCCCCCTTTTCGTCTCTTAAAAGCCTTGTCATCTTCCCCCCTCCTTGCTGACAGAGGTATTTCGACCTCCTCCGATCCTTCTCCCTTCTATCTCAGCACTTGAATACCTGTCATTTTTTCTTCGTGGCGTGTCGCGTCTCCCCGTCTTCCCCATCTCTCATATGTTTGATCTAAACTCTTTGTCACCGTAAGTTCCCCCCGTCACTTCTAATTCCCCTTTGGTTTGTAGCTCATCAGACATCTTCAGCTCCTTCTTGTCTTTGCTTTTCCCCACCTCTTCCCTCTAGTTCAGACGAGTCCAAACGTTTCCCCAGAAGCTCCATTCCTGATTCTTCCGATCTCCAGCCCTTTTATTGTTTCCCACCCCTTTTACTCTCCTGCAATCTCGGTCACATGGCTTTTTTTCCCCCTGTATTGCTCTTTTTGGTTCTTTTAACTTTCTCATTATTATTGAGCTGCCTGTCTTTGTCGTTCACTCTCCAGGCCCTGTCTTCACGATCCCATTTTCTTTTTACCTCCCCCCCCCCTTTTCCCATTTTTTTCTTGATAATCGCCTCAGCAGTTTTTGGAGGTGCTTAATTTTTTCTCGCTCGGGCGTGGTCAGGGAGTCCGAAGGCTCTTCCTTTCAACAGAATGATCCGGTTAGATCTCGGCTGGAGCTTCCTAAGCTTTTGGTTCTTGCAAACCTGTGAGCTCTTTTGTGTACGGCATAGGCGGGTCCCTTGATCCCCCCGAGATATTTCGGGCAAAAATTTAGGCTGTGCGATTTCCCTCCCTCTCTCTTTTTTTTTGAGGCACATACGCGGGTCCTTTCCCCAAACCTCCTGGAGGCAAACTCCCCAAATTTTTCCGTTCTCCATCTTTTCAACCTTTTTCTTTGGCAACCCTTCAGTAAATTTTTCCCAAAAATTTCGGAACCCCCTTTCCACTCTCTTGATTCCCCTAGTAGACCAACTACCCTTTTTTTTGTCATCCCGGTCGTTCCTCCCCCCCCTTCTTTTTGAGGCCATCCAGCGCCCCCGTGGAAGCGTTGGATTCCTCGGAGTTATTTTTCCCATCCCATCTCCTGAATAGTCTCGGATCCCCCCTCCAAGCTAGTTCTTGCCTCGTCCCTTCCCATCTTACTGCCTCCTTTTGTTATGGTTTGAGCTATATCCTCGAGCCATGTTTTTTTTTTCATAGGGGCGGGGTCCTTGAGGCGTTTTCCTTCCCCGGACCCTTTTTTCTATGCAATTTCCGCCCTGCTTCCTTTTTTTGGATTTTGGTCAAAATCACCGCTGGGGATGAAATCTTTTGCTTTTATAAAAGTTTCCTCCGCTAGTCTTTTTTTTGTACCGTCCCTCCCCCCTTGAGGGGCAGGTAGACAGCGTCGATTTTTTTTTCCTCCGCCTTTCGCCCCTCAGGATTTGTTCCCAGAGTTCCCTAGCTCCTTTCTGTTACTGGATCGAAGATAGTTTCTGAGACCCCTTTTCCCTTGCTCAGGTTTGAACGACCTGCTATTACCACCTTTTTTTTTTAAAGGGGGTCCCCCCCTTTTTTTTCCCGAATAACCTTCGATTTTCCTTTGTCCCCCCCTCTTCTTGGGCTACAATTTCTCCCCCTTCTCACCCTGATCAAAACCCTGAGTCCCCCTTCCCCTTTCCTCGAGATTACTACTTTTTCGGCAGACTCTCGGCGCCATCCTCCCTTTGTCTCTGAATAGCTGTCGTGACTTGACAAATTTTCTATATGTGCACTTTTTGAAGATGTTCTCCTTTCGACCCAGCCCATCCTGAGCCCCCCGGTTTTAACCGAAAGGTACTTCCTGCTCATTTTCGCCCCTGAAACTTCTTAACTTTCTTTTTTTGATCGGCGAACATTTCCTTTTTACTTTTGATTGATTACGCGCCTTCGGAATCGTTCGACAGCCTTTACCATGAAGTTTCCAGCCCCCCCCCTTCGAGGTTTTTCTTTTCCTACAATCTCCCCCCTTTCCCGTCTTCTCTTCCTATCTGGCCCCCCCCGACCGGACACCACCGTCAGTATTCACTTGCTCCTCCTTCCCTCGAGTTGAACGTCCTCCCCCTACAAGGAGATGTCTTTTTTCGTTTCTTCTAGGTCTTTGCAAGTAAGGATCCCCCAATCTTTCCGACCCGAAGAGTCCTTGATGCCCCCTTCTTTTCTTCTAGTCCCCCCCTTTCCCCAGCTTCTCTTAGAGGCCCCTTCTTACAGGTTCTCTTCCACTTTCTGGTTCTCTGCCTCCCCCTTTTTTCCGCTTTTTTCTGATCTCTCCCCTGCTTCGGCTCTCCTGGGCTCAGTGACCCTGGAGTGTAAGGTGTTGTTTCCTCCCTCCCTGAGTGTACTCCTGCGTCCCCAGATGCTCGCCTCAATATTGGACCGAGCTCTCTCAAGCCTTTTCGAAGCTAACTCTCCCTTCTTTGTTTTTCTTTGCTCACCCGAAAACCTGCCCTTTTGCCTGTTCGCCCCCCAGAGTGATTTCCAGGGTCTTTTCTTCATTCAGATTGAGATTCCACACCCAATATTCGATGCCCCCCTCAGTCTTTAGCCCAGAATTAAAAGCACACACTAGCCGCCCCTTTCAGCCTTCATCTTTTCCTTTTCCCTTCCCTGATCCCCCCGGAGCGAAGGAATTAGACTTCCCCTTAAAACCCCCTTCCCCTCGATTGTTCCTCAGCCCCTTGTGAAACGCTCCCCTCTGTCCCCTCCCCGTCTTTCCTCTTCCTCCAGATATTCAGACTGAACGGCTTTCGCGATCTCCCCCCCTTGTTCTCTTTTCCCGGCCTAGTCGAGTTTTCCCTTTTACTTCCTCCGGGGAGTTTTCCTCCGTTCTTGAGCCCCTTATAGACCCCTAGACTTTTCCTGTGTGCTTCCGTTCCTGCGCCTAGAAGAGATCGAGTTACTAATTCGAGACTTTTAGTTACTAACCATTTCTGATCGCTCTTTCTTTGTTTTTCATGCTAGTTCCCGTGCCACATATGATTTTTTAGAGTGGCTCCCCCCCCCGATCCTTCCTTTTTCCTCCTTTTCTTCCCCTCATGAAGCCTTTTCTGAAGAAACCTGGAATAGGTTCTTTTGAATGTCTCCCCGTCTTTTTTTTTTTTACCAATTTCTGCTTCCTTTGTGGGAGTCAACAGTTTTTCTACTGAGGATACTCTGTGGGTTTTTTTGTCGTTTCTCCAAACGATCACGACATCTTCTTTCCCCTTCCCTCGGCGGGCTCGCCGCTTTTCTTCGTTTTGACGGCTTCCTAAAGCTTTTTTAGGAATTGTGTTTCCCCTTTTCGTTCCGGCCTCCCCGGTTCTCATTGTAGCCCTTCTTCGCGAAAACTTCTCGAAGAGATGTAAGTCCTTCCTTCCCAGAAGTTCTCCCCATTTTTTGAAAAATGTAAACCCCCTCCTTTCCTAACCCAAGTGGATTTAGTAAGACCCTCCTTTCCCTATGAGGCCTTGAAGCGGAACCCCAGTTAGAGTCGATATTTTCCCGCGCTTTCCGATTTCCTCCCCATTGAGTTTCACTCAAGGTCTTCATAAGTTGAGCTTCCCCCCCCCGTTTTCCCCTCTGGATAGTTTCGTCACAACGATTTAAATTGTTGTTAGAACCACCCCCCCTGGGGCTTTTAAAAATCTTTTCCCAACCTTTTTTTCCCCCTCCCCGTCCGAGTATAGTGTCCTTCTACTTCCCCCTGGATCAATCCCCCAATTCGGGCTGTCATCCCTTCTAGCGGTTTTCCCACCATGCAGAACCGGATTGCTTTTTTTTTTTCGAATCCTCCCAGTCCTCCCCCCCCCCCTCCCCCCCTATCGTTCCAATTTTATATTTCCACCCGAGTTGGAGCTCTTTTTTCCTCTTCCCTAATTTCTCTATAGTGTCCCCTCACCCCCCCAATCGCTTGTTCTTTTTTTTTCCCCCCCCAGATCGGGTGCTTCCCTCCCCCGATTGGCGGAGCGTCTTATGAATCGTCTTTCCCTCCTGAGATCTTTTCCGATGATTTTTTCTGGTTTTTTCTCCCCCCCCCGCCCACCTTTCTTTATGACAGCCCTCGTGACTTCCAAGTTTTCCTCCTACAGTACTTGCTTCGAAATTTAATCGTAGTTTTGCAAAAACTTTGACGGGGTTCCGAACTTTGTCCAACTCCTGGTCAGCTCGTCCCTTTTTCTTTTTTTTCCCACTTTTCTCGAAATCTCCCCTGCGTAATCGTCATTCGCTTTAGATCCCTCCGCTGATCGCCTCTCCATTTTTTTTTCCCCCCCTCCCCCACAAGAGCGTTTTTTTCCCTCCCACATTTTTTTCTGCTTGATTGCCGGTCCTACCCCTGCTCGCACTTAGACTTTTCAGCCCTCCCTCAGGTTCTTCCACTGACTCACTTTCCCTGATCTCCGTCTCCAATAACTTCGAAATCCGTTTTTCTTTTTTTCGGATCTCTCCCTATCGCGTGAAACTACGCTCTTTTTCAGTGGATCCACCATGACTTTTTTTTTACAAATTTTTTTTTTCTTCCACATCGAGGATACCTTTGTTCTACAACTCCACCCGCTGAGAAAGACATGGGGGAAAAGGTAGCCGTCTTTGCTACCCTCTTGTCCCGGTGGACCCCCCCAGGAAGACGAATTTCTCTTGTACAGTTGACGTTCCCTTTCCGACTAGGGTGACTCCCCCGCCTCTCAATTCCGAGATTAACCCCTCTAGATTTATAATCTTTTCGATCATTGAGGAATCCGACCCTTCGTCCCCCCGAACTTCGCCGCTCCTTTCTTTTTATGGAAATGCCCCCGGTAGATGGTTGTTTATAGTATATCTCCACTGAGTCCCCCCCCCCCGAGATCCCTCCTAACAGCAGCTTCTTTCTTTTTCCCTCTTTCCCAAGTGATATTCCCCAGGAATGAAGCCTTCCCTTTCCTCCCGTATCCTTTCCCTCCCTGACCATGGCGTTTTTTTTTTTTTAGAGTCAGAAGGGCCTTCCCCTTTCAAGCGATTTGAATTCCCTATCCTAGTCCGTGAGGCGAATTAATTTACTCTTTGCTGTCCACCACTAATACGGCAATGGCCCCCGATGTTGACCTTTAATTTCCCGGGATGGGTTTCTCGACATGACTGACTTTAATGTTCTCCAGAGACCTGCGCCGACCTCGCCTTTCCTCTTCCTGGCCCCCCCTCCCCCCCTTGAGGCGATTCCGCCTGCTGACCCCTTTTTTCCAGAGTTATGGATTGTCCGTTCTTTTACTTTCCCGCGATCCGATACAGGTCTCTCTTCGGTAACACCCAATTCAAGTTTTTCGTTAACCCCCCCCCTCCCACCCCTGCCTCCTCCTTTAATTTCCCCCCCTCGCCCTGGTTTCAGTCGGGAGCTTTCATTATATTATTCTCACTTACCCTCTCACACGAGCAGGGAAAACTATCCCCACACTCGTACTCGCGTTCCCTTTCGTCCCGCCTTACTTTAGCCCCATACCCCCACCTCCAACCAATACATCTTATCTCCCTTCGCCCCTCTCCCTTACCTCTCGCCTCCACCAAGGACTCGCTCCCCACCCTATCCCCTCCACATTCCCCGTCCTTCCCCTACCCCACTTCTCCCCCCCCTATCTCTTTCCCTAAAACTCTCCCTTCATCCACCCCCCCTCCTTCCATCGCCCTCACCATCCCTCCATACTCTCCCCCCCTTTTCTCCTGGTCAACATTCCCCCTTACCATCTTACTTTTTCACTCCCCCCCACTGTCCATCCTCCCCACCCTTTCTCCTTTTATCTTCGCTCCCTACTTCCCCACCCTTTCCCTTTTCCCCGCCCTCCTCCCCTCATCTCCTCTAACCCATGCCATTCAACCCCTTCGCCTCCGCTTCCACCCCACCTAACCGACCTTTCCCCCCTCCCCCCTTCCCACTTACTCACTCACCGCTATCATTTTCGGCATCTAAAACTCCCACCTTATTTCCCCCTCCTCTCCCCACCGTCCTGTCTTCTCCCCCCCCCCTCCTACCCCTTCCTCCCCTCGACCTTCCTACCCCACCCCGCCCCCCTTTCACGTACTTGTCTCCAACCCCCCCTCACGCCTTCACTACTGTACTCCCTACACCTCGTTCATCCACCCTCTCCCCCCTCTTCCTCCCCATACCCCCCAACGAACTCCCCTCTCCCCTCTCCTCTCGTGCCTCCTCTCCTACCCCCCTTGGGAACTCCCTCTTCCTGTCATAACATCATCCCTCACTGGCCCTATCCCCACCCGGATCCCGTCTTCCACATCATTCCCCCCCCTTTTCTCAGCATCTCTACAACATCCCCCCCCCCCCCATGCTTTACGCGCCCTTACTACCCTTCCCCCTACCTCCTCTAGCCGCAATCCCTCTCCCCGCCCCTATCAATCTCCGACTTACCACCCTTTTTTGTCTTCACTCCTACCCCTCCACTTTGGCTCCCTTCCCCACCTTGATCCTTCATTCCTCCCTGCCCCCGGACAGCTCCTTCTTCTTTCTCGCTTGTCGTCACTCCTCAGCCCTCGCCGAGTACTTTTTCTGATTCTGGTTTTCCGGCCGGTGTTCCTTTTCCCCCCGAAATCCCGAACTTTTGGGACTCTTGGGTCGTTAGTAGCTTTCTCTGCCCAGCCCGAGATCGTTCTTTTGAAATCCGTGCCCTTCCCGAGACTCGCAGAGATAATCTCAAGTTTTTTACTTGCCACTTACTCGGGGTTTCTTATGAGATTTCTTCTTCAAGCTCTCGCGATTGCGTTCCCCCCTCTCTTTTCGATGTCCTTTTCTCCTAGAACTAACAACTCGATTCGAACGTTTTTTTCCCCCGGATTTTCCATTCTGAATATTGTCCCCCGTTCTTCAGTTAGCGCAGAGCTGGCTTTTTCCCCCTTGGCGTGGCTGTCCCCGTTACTCTTGTTCCTTTGAACGCTTTTGTCCCCCCCCCTACGTTTTCGCGCTCCGGTCTCTTTCCGATAACATCGTTCCTATCCTCTGGAGGCTGCTTCCTCCCAGAAGTTTTTTTGATGAGTTGTTCCCTTCTCATTTAAGTTACGGTTCGCCTTCGCCCGCGAAGGGACTATCTCTAAGATTCTCTTTCCCCGCGATCCTTTGGTAGTTAGTTTCCCCAAAATGTTTCCCTTTTTCCTTTCTGTGTTAGTCGAATAGGCGGTTTCAGTAATGCTCCTTCTGTGCGACAACTCTTCTCTGTCGATCAGGAACATTCGACCGCTGCGTGCCCGATTGGAAATTTTCTTCCGTGTCCCCCTTCCCCCCCCCTTTTCTCTACGCGCGTTCCGGACTCCCCAAAACTGCTACCACCCCCCCAGTAAAATGTGGCTCAGTAACCTTTACACTGATCCCCCCCAAGACTAGCTCCCTTTTTAGAATGGTTTTTTACCCCATCAAACCTTTTCATCTTTCGTCAGCGGGTGTGCCGTTTTGAGCACAATCCAAGCGCCCCATTGGGTCGCCCGCGTTCTGGGTGAGATCCTCTCAAGAACCTTTTTCAGACCCCTTTTTTTTTTCTTACCCTTCCCTGATTATGTCTCTCATCTTCCTCTTCTTTTTTTCCTACGTTGTTGTTGTGTCTCGCGTCGCAACAGCTTACCACCCTGAGAAAGAGCCACCTGGCGAGGGGGCTTTTTTCTCCAACATTTCCCCCTTATGCAATCCCCGGCCGCCTCCAAGGGGCGCTGGATGGTTTTTCCAATCCTCTGCCGGCCACGGATGAACCTTTTCTGGGATATTTTCCGTAATGAACCCCCCTTTTTTATCCTTTTTTGTCTGTGTTGCAAAACCGCCCCCCTTTTTCGGACGGGGCCTGTGTGTTCGCAATTTTTTTGCGACCTGATACTTTTTTCCTTATTTTTCTTCCCAAAGTTTTCCAACGCAAGCTCCGCCTTCCGAGCCTTTCTTCCCGGCACTTGGTTTTCCATAATGTTTTTCCCAAAGTATATGCTTCCCCAGAGGTTCTTTCCAAACCTTTTCCTTTTTTTTTTCCGCCTTTCCATCCTTCACCTTTTCCGTCTTAGAATTTGGTCCTCTCTCAGGTCACAAGCGCCTGCCTCCCGATCTTCCTCTCATTTTGCGATTCGCCCTTCTCTCTTTTAGAGGTTCCTCCCATCGCCCGGCGCTCGCCCTGACTCGATGTCGTGATTTTTTTTGCTTCCATTGTCCCATGGCAGATGTACCCCTTTTTTTTTCTGGATACTTCCCCGAAACCTTTCCATGGTTCCCCCCAGCCCTTTATCCGCTTTTCTCATAGCGACCCTGTTCCCCCTGAGCTGGGATCGGGCGAAAAGCCCTCCTTTTGGATTCCCCTTTTTCCCTCGAACATGTCCCCCTTTATTCAAAGCAAGACCTAGCGCTCTCCTTCTCGATATTAGTCCTCTGGCCACGATCTTTTTTTCCAGTAGCCCCTGAAATCCCCTAAAGTCTTCCTCTCTTTTTTAGCTTAATCCCTGAAAGAACCCCCTTTATATTGAGGATCTCGGGGACGCGTCCCCACAAGCGGGTTCGCCCCCCTCGCAGCCTCTTTTTAATTCTCCCCCCCCCCCCCTCGAAACAGGGAAGCCCTCCCTCAGTTCGCTATGCCATTCCTTCTACTTTACCCTTCTGGTCGGGTTCTCCAGGAGTTTCTCTTTGAACTTTTCCCTTTTTCGATTTTTGTCAGTTCGATTATTCATTACGGCGAGTATTTCTCACTCCGTGAAGTGCCCTGACTTCCCCGATGCTCTTCATAGTCCCTTTTTAATCCCCCCCCTCTTGTTTACTTTTTCTTTGCATAGGAACCGTTTCCCCCACGCACTCATTGTTTGAGGCGCTACATGGATCGCACCCGACTTTCCTCCCTATTTCTCGAGCCTGGCTCCCTTCAACCCGCTGGTCGAGTCAGTTTTTCTTCCAGATAGATTTTTTTATATGGCTTCTTTCCCGCGTGCATCACTTTTCGGCTCCAGGTTCTTCCTTTTTTCCCCCATCTTTCTTTTTTGCAACCCCTTTTTCGATCCCCTTTGTTACAACTCGTGCTGAAACCCCTTCGGGTACCTTTTCAGACTTCCTTCTTCACGTCGCTGCCACCTTCGGCTGGATGATCCCGCTCCCTCCCAACCCCCCAAGCGCTTCCTTCAATTCTCACCTCCCCGCCCTTGGGTTCTTCGGTTAATGCGACCAGCATAGTTGCGCGGATTCCCCTTGTCCTTTCCCTTGGAGATCTTTTTTTTCAGACTGCTTTCACCTTTTTTTTTTGTATGTGAATCCCCTCTTTTTAACTTTTCTCGATAAACTCTTGTAGGTTTCCCTCCCGTCATTTTCGCCTTTAGAGTCACTCGGTTTGATAGTGGCCCGTTTCTTATTCCTGATCGTTGTTCCCAACTCTATAGTCTTCCCCTTTTCCCCCCATAGGTTTTTCATTTTTTCAGAGTTCCCCCCGAATCGCGACCCACTAAACTCTCGTCGCTCCCCCCCCCTCTCCCCCCGGCTTCCTTTTTGTCCACCGTGACTCCCTTAGCGCCAGCATATCTTATGTTTGTTAACCAACTCCGGCTTTTTTTTTTCCGTCCTTTTCCATATTTTCCTTCTGGTCCTCCTTTTTTGTAGCGCGAACCGCTCCTCCATTAGTCGCGAGCTGGCGCCTCACATCGCGGCCCCCCCCCCTCCTTTTTTTTTTTGAGAATCCCCCTTCGTTTAGGGAATTTGCGTCGCGGAGATTGGAATTTCAGTCCTTTTTTTCGCCGCCTCGATTTGTCTTCCGATTCGACTTTTCCCAGATCTTTTATCGGCCTTTGCGTCCCCCCCCTTTTTTTTTGACCTAAACGCTCGTGTTCTCCTGGTTTACGTCCACTTTTTCCCCTTTGATCACGAGCCTTCTCTTTCAAGGGGGTTTCCCCCTTTCAGGCCTTCCTTTTTACGATTTCTTTTGGTGCCGGGAACTTGTCCCCCCCTCTGGATTTTGCTTCCAGGAGCTTTTCTCCCCCCCTTTCGCCAAAAATTGATCCGTTCTACCACCCCTTTCCCACCAACCGGGGTGAACCTTTACTAGCAACGGAATCTCCTTCTCCGGACTAGTTATCATGTTTTTCCAAAACTCAAAAATTTGACGAGGTTTGTCCGGTTGCAGCCCCTTTTTCTACCACATTCCTCTGAATCTCTCTGGCTTCTTTCCTTTTTTTTTCCGTTTTTTTTTCCTCTCCCCCCTGCGCTACCTCCACTTGGCCTTCCCTCCGCAAAGATATGTGTCCCCCCCGTCCCAGCGCTCTTCGCAGCATTTCAATCGTTGTTTTCTCTAGATGCTCTCCCCCCGATGGGACTTTCTATCCAGATCGGTGTTCAAAAACGATTGCCGTGTCTTTTCTTTTTGGTTTAATCCCAAAATTTTTCCCTCCTGAAGACGGCTTCTGGGTATCCTCCTCCTAAACCTTCTTGTGTCTTCTCCCACTCCTAGTAAGGAACCCATTCCTTGATTCGAAAAGGTTGTACCCCTAGCCCCCCGCCCCACCTTTGCTTTTTCGAACTTCTTTTGAGCCCCCTTTTAAAGCCCCCTCCTCTCCTTTTTTTCAAACTTTTCCCCTCTTCCCCCCCCCGAAGCGCGCAGTCGTTTGTTTTTTTGAAAGTGCCTCAGGTCCCTTTTCTGCGCCTTTAGCTGTCCCCCTACTATGAGTACCTTCTTTTCCCCTCACAACATTTTTTTTTCCCTTTTACTTCCCCCCCCCCCCTGTATACATCGCGCCTTAATCGGGGAAGACTTTTCGCGCCTTTTCGCCAAGCAACCTCCTCACTTTCTCGGATCTTCTATTCCCCCCACCCCTTTCTTGGATTTCCCCGATACCCCCCCTTCCCTTTCGAGGGATTGATAGGCTACCATCCTCGCCGATTCTTGCTAGTTTTCCTTCCAAGAATTCAACCTTGAAGATTTTCCCCCTTCCCCCCCCTTACGATGGATACAGTCTCCAAGCCAAGCCGAGCTCCCTTTTTCCCCCCCCAAATCTGCCCCCAGTCCCTTTCAAACTTATGGACACTATTCCCGTTTGCGCGGGGATTTTTGATCGTCTCTTTTTTTGGATTACTCCTTTTGTTCCCGACCCTTGGACCTCCCACTTTTTAGAGCTTCCCCGCGATAAGATCCCTAAGCATCTTTTGGGATCCACCAATCCTCAGGACCCTTACCTCTTGACGCCTCGTCTCCAATATATCGATGGAGTTTTAGAGTCTCGCTGTTTGCCATCGGCTGCTTACACGAGACCCTCACCCCTTCCTCTTTTCACGTCTCCCCTCTCAGACACTTTCATCCTCTTTCGTCTGCACTCCTGGAGAAGTACCTCTTGCCCCTGGGTCTCCCTGGAGTGGTTCCTCCAGATTTCACTCGCCCTCATGTTTTCTACTCATCTTTTCTTCCCTAAGGTTGTCCGTGAAGGACATGACTCTTTTCCTCCATAGGGCTTTTTTCCCTCACTATGTGACCTTTTTAATGTTTTTTCCGGGTTGATCGTTTTTCGAGTCTTCCCCCTCTTTTTCTTGAGAAGACACGCGACATCCCCATAAATCTGGCCTTCGCGTCAAATTTCCTTTCTCCCCCTTCTGATCGCTTTTCCCTTTGCTCCTCTTCTCGTGCCTGATTTCCCCCTTATCGGCAATATTTTGAGAAACCCACTCCGGGTCGCGGTATTCTTCCCCCCCCTTTCCTGAAACCTCTTCCTTCTAGATTCCCCAGCTCAGGGCCCACCAATTCCTCCCCTGATCTTTCGGACTTCCCCTTACAAAACATCGCTCATTGCGCATGTTCCACGCCAGGTGCCGCCATGTCTCGCCCCTCCTCCTTTTTCGGCCGCGGATGCCACCCCGGGCTTCGTTTCCTAGCTTTTAAGCAAGGGTTCTTCAAAGGTCCTGGGACTTTTTTCTTTCAGTCGCGTCGTGAATCCTTCTTTTTCATTAGATCCCAACTCAATCTTCTTTGGATTCCCTTCTTTGATAGCTCCCATCAAGTTTTCTCGCTTTCCTAATTCCACGGTTTTTTCTCTTTGCCAGATGACAACTCTCTGATTTTCCTTTTCTAGATCTCATCTTCTCACTTTCTCTGCTCTTCCGATCGAGCGAGGAATCCCCCCCAGAGCTTCTCTCACAGGAGTTCTCCCGGTTCTGAGGAACTCTTGCACCTTTTTTACACATCTCGGATGGGGATGGTTCCTTTCCCAGTCGTCACTCTCATTCCCCTGGTCGTATTTGTTCCCTCCGACGGGAGACCCTTCCTTCCTTAGATCCGTCCGTTTTCCCTTCCCCGATCACATCGTCGCCCAATCAGGTTGGAGGATAGGGAGAATCCTCCCCTCCCCCCCCTTCTTTTTCTTGAATCTTTTTATCCTGTTTCCTTCGGACCCCGCGAATAATACCTTTTTTTCAAGTCTTCCCAGATTGACAGTTGCGGAGATTGTCTCTCCCGTGTTTTCTCTTTTTTTAAAAACTTCCCTTTTCTTCTCTTGATTGTGTTCCCCCCCCCTCTCCGCGCATTATAGTCAAAATGAAAACGTATTTATCCGGCACTTCGCTATGCTCTCTTCTTGTCCCTCGTTTTTTCATCCACAGATCAGGATCGGGACGTGTCCTTTACACTTACCTCCCTTCGTCCAGGTCCCTTTAGTTTTTCCAGGTAAATTCCCCCCCCCTTTTCTTCAAAAGACTAGCGTATAGTTTCTCTTAGATGGACCCTGATCAACCCCCCCCCAATTGCATCTTTTCCCTTTTCGAGGCTTCGACCCCCCCCCCCCCCAGTGGACTATATGGCGTTCCGTTTTTCCTTCAAAGAGCCTCCTCCTTCATAGTTTAAGAAGAACCGATCTTTATACTTTTTCGTACGAGTTCTCTTTCCCCTTTTCTTCTTCTTTTACCGATGAGATCCTTCTCCCCCCCCTCGCTGTTCCCCTTCTCCAGTCTCGTTGCTTTTTTTCCAGATGACGTGGCGTTCTTTTGGAGGATTCGAATAGAAAACCGTCCCCCGTTCCCAACGTCACTCCCTCCCCCCTCCTCCCTTTCTCTTGATGGTGGTCCCCATGACTCCGAGATTCTTTCGCTATTCATTCACCTCCCTTTTGATTCGAAAAGGTTTTGTCAATGTAATAGTGATTGCCACAACACTTTGGACTTTGACTCCCTCCGTCCCCAATTTTGTTTTTTCCCCAATATCTTCCCGAGCCTCCTCTTGTCCAACGGTCCTCCTTTTTCCCCGCAACGCCCCCTTCTGCGAAGGTTACTGATCCTCCGCTTTTCCGCATCCCCCTTTTTCCTTTCTGCACCGCCTCGCCCCTAACCCCCTCGTTTGTTCACCCCTTCTTTTTCTTGCGTGCCGACTACATGGAATACATCGACTGTCATCGGGTTTTCCCTCGAAGACCTTTTCGATCCCTCCTCCCCCATGGCCCCCGATACCAGATTTCCCTTTCCTCCAACCGGTGAGGCCGTCGCCCCCCGCTCCTTTTGGTTTTCGAGTCCCATCGGTCTTTCGGCATCCTAGTTTCTCTTGAGACCCCTCTTCTGCTTCTACCAGGGTGCACCCCAATCAGGGAAGATGGATAACTGTACACAGTTCCTCTCATTCATGGTTTCCCACTTTTTAGCTTAGGGCGACGACACTCTTCCCTTAGCGCGGGTCCTTCGAGAAAACAGGGCTCGAGTCTTCGAGACCTTCCCCTTTTTTTTCTACTGAAGCGAGTGGAACGCACATCGCGGACTCCCTATCCCTCCGTTTTTTTTCGTCACTTGATCTCCCCAAACGGCAGTAGAAGTCCGAATTCTCCTCGCCATGCCTTCAATGAAGACTCTTCCCTGTATAGTTTTTTCCTTAGGTTCCGAGGATTCAAATCCCTCCGGAACTATAAAGCTTCCTGTTTCCCCTCCCTGAGGATTTCCCCGAACTCTTAGCTCCTCACCTGAAGTTCGACTTACCGCCCCTTGGCTTTTTTGTGTGTTTTGTCGAGCTCCCCCTTTTTTTTCGATGTTTTCTATCTCGAAGATCCGCTGGCCGAAGTTTGCTTACTTCCTTCCCCTTACGTCCCTGTCCCAGTTTTTTTTCCTTTCTTTCCTCTGACCCGGGCGGGTTTTTAAATATTGGCCCTTACCTGCTCTTTCCCCTGAATGTCCCCCACGCCCTCCCTCACTCGGCAGTCGCTTTTTCACGAAAACCCTGCTTTTTTATTTAGGGGATCCCGTTCTAAGATTCCTCCTTTCGGAGTCTTTCCGGTATTTTTTCCCGTTCCTTTTCCGATGGAAACTGTTCTCATTCGGAGTGTCTAACCCTCCGTGAGCACCCCTGAGTACAAACCCCCCTCGTGATTGAAACCCCTTTTTTTCTTTACGTCTTTTGCACCTTTCCTCTTCAGGCTCACCTTCTAGGATTTTTTTTTTTTTTCAAGTCAAAACCCTCTAGCTTGAAAGCTGCGTCCGCCCGTCTGAACACAGTTTCATGCCCTTCGACCTTATTTCCCCTTCCCGCTCTCCTGCTCCGTAGAGTCAGAACTTTTTCATACTGCCTTCTTAGCGGCTGGGAAACTTTCGTAAGCGTGCCCCCCTTCCCACGAGTCATCAAACCCCTTCTCACCTTTCCCCTTTGCGAGAGTCCCTTCTTCGAGAGGCCCTTCTTCAAGGTGAGTGGCCCTTTCTTGCTACGCATTTCTCTCTTTCCCTCCCCCCTTATATCCTTTCCCTCTCTCTGGTCTTGAGTTTTTTTCCCCTTCCCTCCCTTAGAGACCAACCGATCCGACCGTTAATACAATCTTGCTTTTTCGTTTTTCGCTTTCCTCTCCGGGAACAGTGCTTCTCTGCCTCCTTCTGGGAGTTTTTTAAACCCATTCCCTGTGGCTGGGTCGGTATAAATATTCCCTTGTACCTTGTCTTTATTTTTTTTTTTTAGCTAGAAAGCCCCGGCGCTTCTCTTCCTCCCCCCAATAGTCCTTTCCTCTCGTGAGGGGTTATCTGTCTCCCAAAGCAGTTGGCGGATCCTGGAATCGGAGGTCTCTTATATTATTCGTCCTGGGTAGCTTTTCTTTTTCCCTTCTTCCCGCCCCGCCGGGTTTTCTTTGTCGGAACGCCTCTTGCGCCCCCCTTTCCAAAAAGGTACACCGTCCTGGACTGGTGGTTCGCATAGGCTTTTTCGCTGCGTATCATTTTGCCGACAAATGCCAGTCAGAGCCGGACAGGCTACTGCTTTGACAGTGGAGTCCTCCGGGCCTTGGTCCTTCCCTGATCGGAGCTGTTCCCCTCCCCGCCAAAATTGCCGTGTTTTGCAAAGTCCAACCTGTGTTTTTGCAACACTAGTACCCTCAAAACAGTGCGAAGACAAAAGACCTAGCTTGGGTCTTCGGCAAGGGCGGGATCCCTGCTTCAAGCCCGTTACCGCCCCGGTGCGACAACTCCCCGGCCGTGAGAGGCGTCGGCTGTCTCCCTGTCCTTTTTTACGATTTTCTTTTCAATGGATCGTTACCCGTTTTCTGATAATTTTCCTCTTGCGAGTGGAGATATGTAGAGAATCTATTCCCTTTATTTTGTTGTTTGCGTATAGTTCCCTTTCTCTTTTCCACTACTGACCAATCAGGTGATCTTGAAGTTTTTTTTTGCTTTTTCCTTCCAATCGAACGGAACCCCCCCTAATCCAGACGCCGTTGCTTTTTGCGGAGAGCAGTGTGGTCTAAAACTCCCTCCCTCTTTTTCAGGTTTTCCCCCCCCTTCATTTTTAACCTGTAGTTCCTCTCCCCCTTTAAGGGACTAGGTGCAACCCAGCACATTTTTCTTTCTTTGTGGTAGAACCTTCATTTTCTTAGGCTCACCTCCTTTTTTCACTCCTCTCCTTTTTACAAATTTCCGCTTTCCAAATCCGCTCATTAATGTTCATGACTTTAGAAGGGTTCATTTTTCTCGCCCAGCAGGTAGAATTCCCCCCCCCTTTACATCTCCACTCCATCTCCTTCTTGCCCCTCCTCCCCCTATCGCCCGCCGCTGGGAAAGACTTTTCCTCAACTCTTTTCTAGGGATAACCGGAGAAACTTCCTACTCTCCTCCCATCAGATCCGCAGATTTCTCCTCCTAAAGTTTCTTTTCTTTTTAGAAGACGATGTGATTGACATCAGGGTCCCGTTGATCTTCCCTACTTTTGTTTCTTCGTAGATCCCCCCTCCTGCAGCTCCCTGTGCCTCTCAACCGGCTGAAGATGTATCCCCCTCCCCAGCCACAGTCTTTTTTCAATGGGTGTCCACTCAGGTCTCCTCTCTTTCATGGGCTTCCATCATATTCCTTCCCTTGGATCGGCTCCAGGGCGCGCTTCTTTAAGAGCTATTCTCGGTGGAAGCCTCTGAAACCAATGCCTCTTTTGACCGAAAGTCCTGAGCTTCCGCTCCCCCCGCCGACGCTCCTGCTAGTTCCTGCTCCACGATCGACCCCCCTTTTCAGTAGGCATTCCCTAGAAGACGATTAATTCTTCTCACTGCCTCTACAAGGCTTTCCTTGTATCTTCTCCCGTAGCTCGGGCCGATTTTTTATTCAACTCCCCTTTTGAATAAGACAATATTCCCCGAGTATTCTATACCGCATTGCCTTCTCCCCCCTGTCCTCTTTCCCTATATGCCCCCTGTCTATTCAATTAACGCTACATTTCGTTGTTTAGAGTTAGAAGGCGCGCTGCCGCTTTCCTTTTGCTGAGATCCCCGTTCGAAGGTGGTATCCCCTCTTTCGGACATGACTCTTTGCTGTAAAAGTAAGGAATCCTTCTAACGATTTAGTGCTCCGGACAGTCTTTTTTCCCTCAATATTGCCGACCCCTCTCCCGCATGTTTTTGTGTGGTCCAAAGATTTTTTCGAATCCTGCTTACCCCCACTCTGGCCTCTTTACCTGGCTCACTTCAACCTGCTGTTCGAGGATTTAGGAGCCCGTCTTCCGAGTTTTATTTTTTCGTTCCTTCGATCCAGGTTAGCTGCTTTTTCCCAAAATATTTCGGGACGCCTCCCGGGTTCGAGAACTAGAACTCCACATCCCTTTAAACCCCTGCGCTTTCCCTTTCTGACCGCGCCCTCGGCAGGGATTCACGTCTTAGAGACACATTTTCCACTTCGAGACTCTTTTTTCAAACCCCTGAAACCTGCTTGAACCTGAGCCGAAAGGCTTATCCAACCTCATGGCGGATTCTTTCCCTCCGAATGATTTCTTCCCTCAGAACGCGACTTCTTACATTTTGGTCCTTGAGATCCTACATTCCTTCCTTGATGTTTCCTTTAGTCGCGGGTATTTTTTTACCCTCCCCCTTCCCGAGCTACCTTAGGTATAAAAGCAATCCTCCTTTTTTCTCAGTTCCGAGACGTCAGTTTTTATAGGCAATTCCTCCTTTCTTTGGTTTCCAGCTGCTTTCCTCCCCTAGGATCTGATCGCCGATTCAAGATATAGCTCTTGTATGGAGGGAAACAGTTTTATCATTTTGATTCCTCCTTCTTCACCTCAATAAAATCTTAGAGAGGAACTGACCCAATTTGTTTTTTTTTAATATGTCCCCTTGCCCAGCTTTCCGTTTTCGGCTGGGTTTGACCACCCCGGGAATAGGATGGGCTGGGTAGTAAAAGGTTACCCATATTCCCTCCTACCCACGAGATTCCTTCCCCCCTTGTCGCTCGACCCTCCTGGAATCGTTTCCTAGTCTTTCATCGCAGGGCGATTTTCGCCACATAGTCGGCCAATCTTCGAGTATTTTTCCAGCATTTCCTTGTAATTTTCCCGGATCTGGCATTTCAGTTCCTTTTTAGAGCCGCCCATCTTCGCGAAAAGTCTTCCTTCCAGAGGCGGCGATGTATTCCGGATGCACGTTGGACACCTTTTTGCCCCCCCGCCGGTGGCTTTCGGGGTAGTACGCATAGGCGGTCAACGCGGACGAAAAGCTCATTCTCGAAAAAAATGAAAACCTATTTTAGTGATATGCAACCTTTTCCTTCCTGCTCCGATTGTCGGACCTGGAAATTGGGGAATCACCAGGATTAGAGCTTTTTTTTTCTGTTCTACCCCCTACCCCCCACTTTCTTCTCTCCCCAACCCCTTCCCCCGTCCCCCCCACTGTTGGATTTTTTTTTTAGTCAATTACCCACCACCCTCAAAAGACTAGCGCCGGGTTCCTTAATTAGTAGACTTTTTCTCAAAATAAAAAAGTGGGCTGTAATCCGGGGGAGGCTTGCCCCCCGGTTAGTTTAGAACCCCAACCCCCCTTTTGCCGAGCGGCCGGATCGGGGTCGGTTTTCTGAATCCTCCCAGCGCCTTCCCAATGTCTTCTTCTCAGAAGATCTGGATAATTTTTCCTTTCCCCTCGAGTTGGCCTGACACCTCCTCCCTCTCTCTTTCATCTCCTTCTTTTTTCTCTATGCGCGAAATTATCTGCCCCCTCTGCGGACGGGAACAACTTCCCCTCTTTTCGGAGGAAAACGATGCCAGTTTAGGGCCTTTTTGAGGATTAGAATCGTTTTCCCCTCCGCGCTATGCAAATCGACTCTCGCTTCCACGGGGAGTGGCTTTCCCCCCCCAAAGCCCCTTCCCTCTTTTCCCTTCTCCTGCCCCCTCCCCTTTTTGTAGTTCATTTCTACTAGTAAGTTTCCCCCCTTACGCTAGTCTTTTGATTCGAAACCCTTTTTTAAATTGAATAGGTTGCCCACCCCCCTCAAGTTTGACGGGCCTTTAGAACGACCCCGTAAATTTTTTTTTCTTTTCTTTAACATCCTCCCCCCCCCCTCCCGCGCTATTCTTTTGTTATGCCCAAATTCCTCCCGAACGCAATTTTTTCCCGTCCGAGAAGTGACTGATCTCTCTACGGTTTCATGTCGCGCCCTCGCGTTCTCGCAGCGGTGCCCCGACTTTTTTCCATCTCTGGCGGTTACTTTCCCCGTTCGACAGCTGAGTGCCGGCCTATGAAACATCCCGTTCGAAATCTGGGAAGACTCTTTTCTCTGCCTTCGGGGATACACTTACCGGACTGAACTGCCCCCCCCCTCTTCCCTTACACTATTACCCTTAAATTCTTTCTTGCGCATCCGCCCTTCCCTGAGGGTTCCTAGGCCTATTTTCTCGGCGCATCTTTCCCTTTGAGAGTGAAGATCCGATTTTTTCGAGCGACAACTCCTGCTGCAGCTTCCCCTCCCCAGTTCCTATGTACTCGTTACCTGTACGCACCCCAGACGAGCAATACCCCCCTTTTGCAAACCTTGTAGAGATCTGCGGCTCCCTGGAGACACGGTGGACAACTTTTCTCCTCCGGGGTTCTTCGGAATCCCGCGCTTTTCTACGCGCTTCGGATCGGGAGCGACGCTCGTCCCTGCCGCAGAGGTGGAACGTCCTCCTATCGCGAGAAGCTTCCTCACTTAACGCGATCCCTCTTTCTTAGTACCACCCTCTGGCCCCCTCTCCCCCTTGGCAGAGACTTTCCTGAAAGGCCTTTAACGCGCGAGTGATTTCGCCTGACCCCTTCTCCCATTGAAGTGGTCTTTTTCTATTCTGTGAATTTTTCTGAATCTTCCTTTCCTACGCCCACATTCCCATCCTTCGAGGCCGTTCCGTTCTGTCCCCCTGCCTGAGGCTCTAGACACCTTCCTGCCGATCGCTTTCGCCTTCTTTCTCCGGCGAATTACCGCCATTTCCTTTTTTTTGCGTTCACCGGTTGGCTGCTTTTTCTGCTTTCAATTCTCCAATTTGCTCGTCTTGAAGTAGATTCTCTCTCTCCTCCCGCACGACGTGACCTTCCTGGGATGTCACGGAATCGAAGCGCCGTTCAGCACGATGTGCTTTTACTCTCCTGCAGTTTACATTAAGCCTTTTGGGTTTCTTTTGGTTCTGGTCTTGTCTTGTTGGTTTTTTTTTTTTTTTTTTACCTTTTTTTTTTTTCTTTTTTTTTGCTTCTTGAGACCTTCTTTTTCTCCGAAACCTCTTTCCTCTCCCCCCCCCTTGATCGCAAAGCTTGAATGCAGCCGCGGTATCCTCCCGACGCATCGCCATCACTTCGAGCGCCTAGGCGAAACCCTTCTTCCCTATTTAGTGCGACTTCCTGTAGGATGGCAGGTCGGCGTGTTCCCCCGCGCGCGCATTCAGCCGATCCAGGTATGGTTTGCGCTCGGCACGAATTTTTGCGAGCAACCCTCTTTGTCCGAGCAACTAACGAGTACCCCAATAACATCGTTTGAAAAAACATGCGACTTTTTTTCCGTACTTTGACAGCGCCCTAGGGCCTTCACGTCGTGAGCCCCCCCTTCTACGTTCAGGTCCTCTCCCCCCTTTTTGCACCCTCTTCAGCGATGGAAGTCCCACGACAGGCTGCAAAATGAAACTTCCCCACCTAATGTTTCATCTTCTACTTCGGACACTTTGCGATGCCTTTCAGGATTCAAGGTTTCCTAAGAAAGGATTTGGGACTTTTTTGCCCTCCTTCTCTTGGGAATAGTGGCGTCGCGGGTATGTGAATCCTCCGTCCCCCCGACCCGCTTTTTCGCCTTCCTTCCCACTCCATCTCCTTCTCTTTTCGTTCCTCCCGTCAGACGAGCCCCTAAGTATTAGAGTTCCTTCTCACTGCCAAGGTTGTCGATCGTTTTCCTCTTCATTACTCTCTGATCCTTCTCCCCCCCTCTCAAGCTCTTTTAGGTCTTGCGTTCCACCTCGGCATGTTCGTCGCCTGCTTCCACACGATCACCGGCGTTTCCTCCAATCGCGTGCAGCTTTTTTTTCCCGGCGGGAATCTTTTTCGGTGTCGCCCTTCTGCAAGATAGGCATACCTTGTCTTTTTGAACACACCAATTGTATTTTTTGTGGATGGTCGTACCAGGTATCCATCTCGGATTGTAACTTACATGGTCGTGCTCTCCGTGTCTTGGTCGTCCCCCGATAACGAAATAGTATCTAGCGAGAATTCGAGGGAGCCCTCACATGTCGGCATCTTCACCCCTCCTGTCCTTTTGAGTATCTGATGCCTCTCTAAAGCATTTTTTTATGTAGGGAATCTTTTTCTATGGGCGGAATTTCATAAGGTTGTAGAAAGCGAAGTTTTCATTAGAGAAAAGTCTCCCCATCCCAGACGCGGCCGAGTATCCCGGTAGTCTCACTCAGGCTTGAGAAACCTGTGGAAAATGTTAAACTCCTCGTGTTTTAGGCGTTGCTTCCTAGGAGGGGAACCGCTGTGCGACCGAATATAGGCGAGACACCGAAAAACCGAGCTTTCGATCAGGAACCTTTCTTCCCTCGCGAGATTGAGTTTCGGAAGATGGAAGTTGCCCCCCCCAGAGAGGTTCGTTAGGAGAGCAAAAACCAATCAAAATTGACCGTAGTTCAAAAAAAGTCCAAAAGTAAAACTTTGCTCCAAAATAGTAAATTTAAACATTTGAGAATAAAAAAGAATTTATATAGGGTTAATTACTATGAAGGACCTTGGCAAAATCAACCCTCTCATAAGGGGAGAGGAAGACTGTGCTTTTTATAAAAAAATATATTAAGATCTTCTAGTCTCGGAGTTCAGGTTTAGATTCGAAACAAGAGAATAAATAATGAATTACTAAGAAAGATATGGATAATTTAACCC
>Ga0179593_1449076_pt1 | contig 34693 bp, 28 predicted proteins | sample CZODoug2_1_08_16_FD_185931 | JGI IMG/M metagenome (GOLD analysis project Ga0179593, IMG submission 185931) | Vadose zone soil fungal communities from Angelo Coast Range Reserve, California, USA - CZODoug2_1_08_16fungal (PacBio error correction) | ecosystem: Environmental > Terrestrial > Soil >... | reverse complement strand
TTCTTTTCGGCCGCAAGATCCCCTGTTTTTGATTGGGTAGCCGCTGCCTTTGGTGCTTCTCTCCTGCCCAACAGGAGACATACCGGTGCTTGCGCGGCGACCTGCTGCAGTCCCTTTTCATCTTTCCTCACGCGGCCGTCAAGCTCAGCAGGGTACCTCATTTCGTGAAGGCTTTCTAGGATTTCCCTTTGTCTTCTCCCGGCACTTTAGAAAGTAACTCTTTAGTGTAAACAATCTTCACCATACCCCCAATTGGTATCCCGGAATTTTGGTCTAAGTCCCCATCTATCTCGACGACACGTTTCGCTTCCAGATCGGCGCGTGGAACCACCTCTAGGACACTGCCCACTGAACACCTATTTTTTTCTTATTTCTTTGTTGAAAGTCAATATTTTCAGTTTTTTTTTCTGGCGAAGTCCGAAGGCTTCCCCCGTGTGTCGTACCCCCCCGCCCAATTTTAACCAAGACCCTCCTTAATTCCGAGCCGATTTTCCTCCACCCCTTGCGGGGATCTTTGAATCTGGAGTGCTGGCGGCCTATTTAGTTCACAAGTCTGCGTTGCTTTCTAGGTTCCTTGTTTAAGAAAAAGGACGGCTTTCTTTTTAGACCCCGACACTCTTTTTTACACTTTATCCTCTTGGAGACTCCCAACCATGAAGAGACCGTAATAGCTTCTGTGGTCTCCCTCGGCATGTTCTCTTCCCAACGGCACCTCCAGGGTTTTTTTTCCAAGACTCCTTCTTTCCGAGTCCTCATCCTTTCGCGCAAGCTCGTCATTTTCGCGTAACTAAGGAGATTTTCCTCGCCCCCTTACAAGTTAACCCTTTCGCTGTTTGGTTGACCAGTTCTCTTTGCGCTGCCTTCTTATAACCCACCTCATATTACCCACGGCTTTTCAGTCCTTCTTCCAGGCATTTTACCTCGTTTTTCCCTTTTTTTCCCGCCCCCTTTCCCTTTTGGTTTTATCGACCGGGCCAAGGTGTGCAACTTGCCTCCCGGCGCTACCCCTACCGCTTGAGAAGACCTCTCCTGCCATCTTTCACGTATGAAAGTATACTTTTTATGCCGGCTTCTTCCCCCGGGGAAGCGCTCCCCGTTCCCCTCTATATAGAGAGACCCGACCCGCCACTAGGTTTCTTTTCCTTTTTTGTGCCCCCCGATTATGTTTTTGCCCACCGTCACGGTAAATAGATCGCGTTTTTCCTTTACCCCCGATCCATAATTTCTCCCTACAACTTCAAGCTTTTGAGTTTTTTCCCTTGGGAATTGGGCTTTCTATTTCGACCCAGTAGCGAATCCAGGAGTCAGAGGGGACTTTTTTTAATTTAGCAAGTTTCCTTTTACTGCTTTCGCTGTGCTCAATTTTTATGTTTTTTTTTTGCGCGTGAAACACCACCTTGATGAATTATTCACCCCGAAAGTGTCCAAGTTCATTGCTCTTTCTACCACTTACTCCATGGTTTTGTACGTCTTTTTTTTCCCAATCCTTTGTCCCCCCCCTTTGCTGTCCTGCTGTTTTTGTTATTTCATGGCCTCCTCAGGCGTTTACCTGTTTTACATTCCTTCCCGTCCCCCTCCTCTTTCGGGCGCCAAGAACCCTTTACCCCCGCTTGTAGCTCAATACAACCAGCAGACCTTTTTGCCACGGGGTGCAGATCTCTCTTACAGTAATTTTCTTTGAATGCGTTTTTTTGTTCGCCTTTCTTCCGATGTTCTAACCGAGTTTGAATTCTTCGCTTCATGCCCTTTGGTCAACGAGGCCGTTTCCCGGACGTTCCTGTCCCCCCATGTTGGTCTCCCAAATTTCCTGAATGGCTTCGGGTCAGCCCAGCGATTTCCCGGGGGAGCAGCCACTGCTCCTGTATACGGTGTCGTTCCTTCCAGAGAGATTGTAGTCGGGTCGTTCGTGCGGGGCACTTGGATTTCTTTTTTTTTTTCGAAGTGGGTTTACCGCTCCCGACCCCACTCGTTTGCTTTTTGATTGCGAACGTGCCCCTCCCTTTAGCGCCTTCCTTTTCCCCTTTCGTCGGCATGGTCGGTGTTTCTTTTCAATCTACAAACTCGTCTACAACCTCAAGATCCCCTCCCCCTCTTTTTGATTAGAGTTGATTTCAAGTTTCGTAAGTGAGTTTTGGCGTGTTTGAGATGTTCCTCTACTCATGAGCCGCCAGTTTTTCAGGTGACTCCCTTTTTTTGTCGTCCGGCCCATCAATTAGAAGCATCTCCTTCCTCGGAGTTGGATCCTGGCGGCGGTCGCCCACCTTCGACCGTTACTCGTTTTGCATTAGCTCGTTGCTCAACAGGGGCTGACGTTCTGAGTCTGATTACGTCTCTCAGGGCTTCTTCCCCCCCCCCCCGGTTTCTTCCCGCGCTTGGCCTCCGGCTTCCTTTCCCCCGCCACGAAGTTTTTCCCTTTCTGAGATTGAACTTCTTTCTTTTGTAGCGTTCCCCGTGTAGCCCGCGTTCTTTTTCTTTAGCGTTTTCGCAAAAATGGCGACACCATTTTTTTTTGGCCCCCCTAGATGGCGATTGAACGAGAAAACCCCTGGCACTGAGGCATGACGGTTGTATGTTCCCACTGTCCTCTTCTTTTCTGCTCCTCCAGGATAGCGGTTGTCCTTCGGCGATTACTTCTGCACGTGTTTTCTTTTCCTTGCGCCCCTAATATGAAGCCTCCTTTCTCATTTCTGACCGGATTGTTTTCGACACCGGAGTCCTGGCCTAGTTTTCTTTTAATACGCCCGGATCCGCCTGAACGACTCCCACTTTTGCCTGAATTCAATTGCCAGCTTTTGTTTTCGCGTTGCACACATCGAACCTCGAGGACAGCAGGTCAGTTTTTTAAGGATTCTAGCGAGCCCTCCGTGACTTGAGTCTTTTTTGTAAGACCTTAGTTTCGCAAGCCGCGTATTTGCTCGTCTTTTCCGTTTTGAGCCCAGTTTCCTTTTCTCGGACGATTTAGCTTGACTGGCCGTTTTCCCCCCAAGAAGACACTCGGTACGGCTCCCCCCCCGTTCAGCTCTGCGCAGTCTGAGTTGGGGTCGTGTGCTCGAGATCGCTACGGTTACCCTTTTGGTCTTCGGACGGTGACTTTGGCGTTCTCCCCTCCGTTTTGCTTTTTCTTTACAATTTCGATGCTCGAGGGGGCTCCTTTTTCGATGGCTAAAACACCCTTTCGTCGTTTTATAAGCGGCTGGGCGGGAAGAATTTTCGTGTAATTTCCGATTTTTGTACAGCGTGCCTGTATTTCTGCCAGGGGCCTTCTTTTTTTTAGAGATCATGCTGCCTCCGATTCCTAGATCTTCAGAGATTCTTCTCAACTTGTGAGCGATTTTAAGCTTTTTTTTTTTCGTTAGTGTGGATTTTTCCCCGATGCCAATAAGTGGAGATGTGTTTCATTTTCCCTTTTTTTTTAGAGTACTATGACCAGTTCTTTTTTTTCTTTTCCCCCCAGGCCGAGAGCCTACCAGTAAGTTTTCGTCAATGTAGAATTGTCGAGAGCGTTTTGTCATTTTTCTACTGCTCTTCTGCGTTTACCTCCTGAAGAGTCCAAGTCCGTTTCTTTCCTGACAACGTCCAACGCCTTTATCCAATCGTTTTTTTAAACTCTGTTTTTTGACCCCCGGTTTTCTTACGTTGGTGAGGTTTTTGTGTTCTTCTCGTGGCATTTCTCTCGGTCTAACCGTTCCTTTTGTCCTGACGCAGCCTCCCCCGATCCCCTCTAGATGCGCGTCGGTGTTGAATGCTTGCGTTTTCATTTTGGAGTTTTCGTTTTCTTATAGGCCGTTTGCCTTTCGTCTGCCGTGAGCCCCCCCGTTTTTTTTTTCAATTTATGTTTTAGTTCTGAAAATTCACTCCCCCCCCCTTTGCCGTTTTTAATGTTCGACCTTCGACCCTTTGATTTTTTCATCTATCTATCCTTTGAGTCAGCGCTGTCACCTTTTTCTGAGACTGGTTGTGTCCCGATTTCCCCTTCTGCAAGGACGCCCCGGTTCCAGCTCCCTTTTTTGGGTTTCGGGGGCGTTAGGCGAGCAGCATTCGCTTTCATCAGTGTTGCGCTTTTTGAACGGCTCCTTTTTCCCGAATGACTTCTTCCTTTTATCCCGGTTCTTCCCTGAGCTTCATATGCGTATTCAAGACGGCAGGTTTCCTTTTGGGACACGTCCTTTCTGTTGGTCTTCTTTTACATAACTTGCCTTTGCTGCTAGCCTTTCTCCCCATTGCGTTGAGGGCGAGAAGCGGTTTGCATTTTTTTCCTTTCGTGCCTTGCAGGAAGTCATGTTGCCCGCCACGCCGGAAAGTCAGTGTACCATTGCGTGACTGACTTCCTCTTTTGCCTCGTATGAGTCAGGACCCTGGGTATTAACTTCAGGTCTTTCGTGAATTCCCCCCCGGCCCCCCGCCCTGGACCTGGCCATTTCTTTTCGGACTTTTACGCTGCTTTCTATCGCGAACCACGGACCTCTTGCTGAACTGAGCTGGCAGCCCCGTCGCCCTCCCCTATTTGTGTTTTTTTTTTTCTGACCGTTTTCTTTTTCCGCTTTTTCTTCATTTTTCCGGCGGCCTTTGTGCGTACATCACACGCAGGCCCCCTCCCCCCCCCCGACCATCCTTTACTGTTTCATTCACCCAGGGCTGGGATCCCTTGATTGTTCTTGGGCGGATCTTACCCTTCCGTAGACGCTCTCCGGGTGGTACCGCCCCGTACGTGGCTGGACATTCCAGTCGACCCCGTGACTGGTTGACCGTCGACTAGCTCTTCCCCAAGTTTCTTCCGTACTTTTCTTCGCGTCCCTGTGCACATGAGATCCCCCCGATCACGCATTCTCCCCCTCCCAGGACTTTGCGCGAAAACCCATATCGGCGTTTTTGCCTTTTTGTCACTTTTTTGCGGGACCTCGCGGCGTTCGCCCGACCATTCATGCAGTATCTTTCATCGGGCTTTTTTCCTTTGACTTTGACACACCTCCCTTTCCACCGGCTTTTTTTTTACGTACGAATGTTGCGCTGCTACAACGTTCTACCATCTTCGCCTTTCGGCAACGTGTGCACCTTTTTTGTCACAAATACCCTCTGCAGGTACACGCGGCTTGCAGTCAGCCCACACGCAGGAGATCGTTCAGTTCCCCAGAACGAATGCCAGTTTTATGGCCACTTTTTTCGCTTGCACGTCCTCTCTGATAGATGCCACGACCACCCATGTAGCTGCCCTCCGAGCGGAGGGTTAAAGCTTTTCTTGGATGTGCAAACTTACATCCGGTCACCTTCGATTCATTGTTTCCGGACGTCAGCCAACGCTGCAAGACGAGGCAATCTTACGGCTACGTTATACCCGACTAATTTCTTCGGTCTCCCTCTTCGCGTCTCCGATATTTCTCCCCTGAACGTCGTTTCCGCCCTTTCCTGCGCGCATGCAGCTTTCACAACATGAGAATTCTTCACCCGAACGTGAGCTTCCAGTCTTTGTCTCGGCGTCGCCCCCTTACGCCCAGGGCTTCCGACTGTTGGCGAACAACTCCAGTTCGGAACTCGCGGTTACTTCCCTTCTTCCCATTTCCGTGCAGGAGACCTACTCTTCACACGTTTGAACAGCTATTTGGTTTCGGCGCAGACCCCCCCACTTCAACACTTTTTCGCTCTAGGCATCCTCCTACCTAAGTAACCCCCCCCCTCCGACCCCCGTGAAGAGCTGACCAGATCTCGTTTCCACCTCAGCGCGTCCGAGTTGTTCAGTCCCTTGTTTACGTCCTTAGATTTCCCTGGACGATGCCATCTTCCTCCCTCAGGGAGTTCCCCCCCATGCTCTTTCTCCACATTTTCGTGGCGTTCACGAATTGGAGACTCGCTGGGTGTCAAGACGCCGTCCTGTCGTCGGCATTTCCCATACCTCTTTCCTCCTTCCACGATGCTTTTTTTTTTCGCCGCCTAGTATAGGGTTCGGTCTCTGGGTTTAGCCGGCCGATCCCAATTTGCAGTTCATGGGCTACTTCGTGCCACTTGTTTTTGCGCGGTTTCCTGGCTTTTCTTTCCAGTTCTGCTCTCTCCAACACACCCGGAACAATTACCCCCCACCTCACTGAACTACCCTCCCCCAATCTATCTTTTCCTCTCCGTTTTGTTGTTTTTTTTTGGATTCTTCTCGTTTTTCCCCTTTTAGTCAGTTTGTGAGGTGATTATTTTTTAAAGCGCCACGACCCCTGAGCAAATCACCCTTCCCTTTCTGGATGACGGACTACGTTTTCGCCTTTTTTATCGAACTGCATTGAGTTTGGGATCTGCCTTTTCGCCTTCGACAGATACTTGCCGTCGGGCCCTCCCTGAACGTTTCTGGCATAGCATGAAGCTTTAATGGAGGTACTCACCCCCCTTCCGTGGGATGCCGTACCCTCTGATTTTTTCCTTGTCTCATCGCCACGGACGTTTTATACATAGTATTGAACTTCGGTCCTGGAGTGTGCCGGTTGCCCTAGGCTCGAGCGAGAGATTCTCCGGTTATCCACATTCTTCCAAACTTCGCCCGCTTCCTGCGTTGGAGGCCCTTCTTACCCCACGGGTCAGACGGTATGTGTTTCGACATTCGCGTATGATGTGCCAGCTTCTTCGGTTGTTGAGTTCTTTTTGCTTAACTAGTAGATGTCCCAGTGTGGTCTTTTCTCTTTTTCCCTATTTGAGGTGAAGGCTCCAAACTGGGTTTTTTCTTTGTTGGTTTCAACCCGGATTCAAGCCTTGGCGTAAGTTGGGAGCTAGACCTATAGCCTGGATAACCTTTAAATGTCCCCTTCTCCTTTCGGGTTTCAATTATACTTGTTTGACCGTCGAACGTGAGTTTCCCTCCTGAAGACGTCGTTCTTTTTCTTCTCACTTGGTTCGCTGCTTGAATGTCCCCTCGTCGTTGAGGTCGCCTCGGTAAGTCACGTAGGTCACTCCCTCCAATGCTGTCTTCTCGGGTATTTTGAGCTGTGCCTCCCTACTTAAAAAGATCCTCCTTTGACGTCTGTCCTTTTGCCATAACTTGACATATGACGTGATTCCGGACGCCGACATGTCATTTTTGGATTGTGTTGGGGTCGTGGTATATGATGCTCCGCTTTTCTTTTTTTTGCACACAGGTACTTCCTCATGGCTATCGTGTCGCAGTGATATCCTGCGTGTTCGTTTTTTTTTTGGTTGGGGTCCCTTTGTTCCCCCCTTGTTCTTAGTAGGACTGTCGGTGCAACCGTTGCCTTAGATAAGCGGATTTTTTCGGCTGAATAGACCCGCATGTAGACTTTTTCCAGTTTCCCTTAGTAATTTGTTTCACTTAGTCGTTCTAGTCCATTTTTAGGGTTCAGTCTCTTCCCAGTCATCGGCAGGTCTAAATTTCGGTTTATTCTCTGCAGAGGTATCCCTTTTTTTAGCGGTCTAGGCCCTTCTTCTGTCAGACCACTCTGGTTTTCGTTTTGGTATGTTATCGTCTTCCCCCTTCCGTCTAGAACAGTACCCTCCTCTGGTCTCCCAGCTTTCCTCAACCATTAGGTCTTCTTTGTTGGCCTCTTTTCGAGGTTCTCTAGACGGGGTTCCCTGATTCGGTCGGATCCATGCCTCTGCGTCCCCTCCCGAGTCTCTCCGTCCAAGTGTAGCCTACAAAACGCAAGCTTAGATACTCTGCCCCGCCCTGGGTGGCTTCATCGGCGAGGCCGTTATCCTGGTCTGTTTAGGAGTCTGTCTTCTTTTTTCTGTAAGCCCCTTTTCCTCCTTCAGGTCCCTCCGCCCCTTTTTCCCTTAGTTCAGCGGTTTACCTCCACACGATACAAGGTGTTTTTCGGGGGTGAGGCCAGCGCGTTCTCTGGCAGTTTTTAGTCTCCTGTCTTTCCCCCCTGAGAAGCGGTCTCTTTTAGGTTATGTTCCCCATGTAGTTCTCATTTCGTGCCCAACTTGGGGACCTCCGCAAGTTTTTCGCCGAGTCTCAGAGCTATTTTTCCCCCTTATTCCACGCTGTAGGGCCTTTTTCTGGGCCTTCTTGTGTGACACCCTCCTTCCTTTTTAATTCCGCCGGAGAAGGAGTACTCTGGGCCAGGTCTCAAGCAGGGGGCTTCCTGGCGAGTCGCCCCCGGCATCTTTTAGAATTTAAGGCGCGCTTTGACCCGGTCCTCCGACGCAGCTATATATCCCTTTCCCTTCCCTTTTGTGAGAATCTGAGTCATAAATCGTGCATGGAGGTCAATTCGCACACTTCTTGGGCCGCATAGCTGCCCTTTTTGCCTCTCCCTGGGCCGGTCCCCAGGAAAGCCCCCCAGGGCGTCAGACATTTGACAGGAATCATCGTTTCCCCCGCCCACCCCAGTTCCATGTCCAGTGTACCATAATCGTGCTGCTGGAAGCGTGCGCTTCGTTCGCGCTGCATCCCAAGACTCTGGAGGCGCCCTTTCACGCCTTTCGTGACATGTCCCCTTCCCAATACACATTCCCTCTTCTCTCCCCCTGTGACTTCTCGGAATATATTCGTTTGAAACGCCGATCCAGCTTATTTTTTTGCAAAACCCCCTGGGACGTCCCCCCAAGGACTCGATCCTTTTTTTATGGTGCTGCGCGGACCGCAGGGCCCTCTTAGGCTTCGGGTGCAGGAATGCGGCACGTTTGTTAAGCCCCTGATACCAAGAACAGTCATTTCCCTTTATATGTGTTAAAAACTTCCTCCAGAGGGAGTTGCTTGGGCGGTTTCCCGGTTTCCTTCCACTTTCTTTTTTTGCGCGGGCTTTCTTTCCCGTTTTACTCCAGACCCCTCTCCCCCAGATTGCGTCCCCTAACCCGCAAGCCCAACATACCCCCTTCATGGTTCGGCTCGAGGGATTTTGCTTTTTTCTCACTTTGGCGTTGCCGAGATTACTACCATTTCCGGTTCCCATCTCCCACCGTATTGGCAGAGTCCTCGAGCCTAGTCCCCCTTTACACCTATATCTCTTACCCCCCCCAAGTTTTTTACCTTCCCGTCGCACTAATTCTCTTTGAGGGTCGGCGCTCCTTTGATAGACCTTCCCGGACAGACATCAGACCGGTCGTCATTCCCTCTTCCCACCCTGTTTTTTTCCTGCGTTTTTCCGCCACGTCCGCTCGGACGGCAAAGAGTGCATGCAGCCGTGCCGAACCTTTCCCCTCCTCTCTTTCACGGACAACGCGCGTCCCCTCCCCTCTCCTTTTCCCCGACAGTACCCCCTCTTCCTCCTTTTGCTATGGACTGGTTTCTCGATACCCCGCCCCAAAAGATATCTCGTGATAACGCCCGTCCGCATGAGTTGCTCTCTCTGTACTGGTTGTTCCGAGCGGGTCCCCCCGTCCAATCGTCCTCTTCCTCCGTTTTTCCCTGCCATTTTCCCCATACTCCAATACATATCTCAGTTTTCGGTGAACTACGGGCGAAAGGCTTCCTTCCAGGCAATCCTTGTGCCGCGCTTCTCTCTCCCCCCCCCGCGCTGGACCCTTCACCTCCTCTTTCACTGTGCCCGGCACCCCTTGCCCTCGTAACCAAATGCGTTTCCACCGACATGGCTGTAGTGGAAGCGAGAGATTTTCTACGTCCCCCTAACTCGTTTTCCGACACCCAAGTTTCCCCCTTTTTCGTGCCTTGATAGGTTTTCCCCATATTTCCGGCGCCCCTTAGACCATCCGCCACGGTTGACACAGCCTCCGTCGGGCCCCAGAAACCCCTTCAACAAAGCGTTCCCTCTTCTCTAGATAACGTGTAAAATCCATGACGTCGTGCCGTGTTTGTTTCAAGCATCTCTCGTTTTCATCGGCCCAATTCTCCTTTTCCAGACGAAGGTTTTTCTCCCTTTTCCTGGAAGTTGCAAGATGGCGCCCTAGATAGCTCTGGCCGCTTGGCCTACCATGAAAGTTCCCCCTGGACTCGCATCAAGCTATTTTGATCCCAATTCCGTAGCCATTGTTTTCGGGGGGAAAGAAATGAAACTTTGGCTGTCCCTCCTTCGAAGTGTTGAGGGACATTCTTCCCTCTCGATTTTAGCCTTCCCAGGTCGTTCGTGCGAGTCACCTGTCTCTTTTTTCTCCCCTTGTTTCTGTGAACGGACCCCTTCCCGGATACATAGATTTTCATTTTCTGATGCTTTCCAGTTCTTGAATAATTAACTTCTTCGTCCCAGTTCTGATCCTCGGTCCCGGTGGAGGCTTATCGACCATCCGTTTACACTCACCTACCGGACAACTTTCCACTTCTTTCTCGTTTAATCATCCTCGTTTGTTTTATCTATCTTCCTTGATTTTAGTCTTTCGTTTGTGAGTGTCTTTTGGTCGAAGCACCCCTAGCACCTGCCCGAGATCAGCTGAAAAAGTCGGGCAGACACGAATTTCTCCCTGCCAATATGAAGCGTGGGATTGGCCCCTTGCTTTACGCCAGAACCTTGACTATCCCTTCTAAGAACCTCCCCTTTGAGCGCCTCTTAAGCGGGAAGGGAGTCCTGGCAGACACAGTAGGCTAGTGGGTTTTGCTTTGCCCCCCGGTCCCCTCTTTTTCACTCCCCCCCATGAGCACTGGGTACTTCTTTCCCAAGAGAATTGGAAATTTTAGCTTTCCCTTCTTCCCTTTTTTAGACTCTGCAGATCTAGGACGTTTACCCGGTCACATCGGCCTGAAATTGGAAACCTTTCGCCGCTGATGGCCTGTGGCGATTCCGATTAGGCACCCCGTCTTCAAAAGAAGATTAGTTGTTTTCCCCTTATAGTATTGATCTAGACCGTTCACATAGTTTGTTGTATTTGCGCAGATCCCTTAGATGTTACAATTTTCTCTTTCCTTTTGCGCTGACACATTGAAGGCATCAGGATCCCATTCCCACCGGGGATACTTCTTTTTGTTCTCCCACCTTAGCCATTGTTCTGATGGTCCATATCGCGATTTTTTCCTTTGGAAGCGCCCTTCTTGTGACTCTCTGTTTTTTTTCCTGAGGTGAGATTTCCCTAAACTGTACTCTTTTTTTGCATGCTGTGAGCGATCAGAGAGCCCCTCAGGTTCGCCTTTCGTCGATCGTAATCCCCGTTATTTTTTACATCCTCTATGATAGTTATTCGATGGTCTTTTATCGGAGCATTACCAGGATCCGGAATTTGACCGGATTTACCTCAAGACGACGGCGCACCTTCAGCGCCATCTACTCTTCCCCCTTTAGGAGAGTTCTGGTTCGTAGAGATAGCTTTATATCTTTCATAATCTCGTGGTACCTAGCAGCCTGTTAGTATCGGTGCCTGAACTATCTGCGTGGTCTGTCCCTTCTATGGTTGTTTAGATTTATTTGGTAGCGTACTGGGGAGGTGTTCCCCTTTTCCTTATACGGAGTGTGAGCCTTTTAACCGAGGTTGTACAGCTTTCGTAACTTTTTCCTTTTGCTATATGTGTTCGAGCCTCGCCCATGTACCCCTCTCTTTGACGGATAACTTTTTAGCGTGTGAGCGATCCACGCTTTTGACCAGAAGCGGTGCGCCCCCCTGTCTCGTAGCGGGCCCATAAGTGTTCGAGTGCTGTCATGTTTTAGTAATGATAGGATGAGCCCCCTTTTTCTCCCATGGCCTGCGCAACCCAAGGTGTTAGGTTGTTGCTTCTAGTGACGAGAGCGTCACTTTTTTTATGCGCGTGATCCGCCGCCCTTTCCACCCCCCATAATAACCACTCATGCGCGCGCTAACCTTGTCCGGAAAAGAGGCCGCCACCATCCAATGTCCCGTTCTCCCCCCTTTCGCCCCACTTTTTTTTCTGAAAAATGTCTGGTTTCTGGTTTTGTGTTCGTGCTGGGATGCTTGGTGATCATCACGTGCCGCCTGGTAGCAGTTCTCCCGTAAACCGTGCTCCTGCTAAAATTTTCACCAAACTATCGATGAGGTGAATTTGGTTCTGGGGCCCATGCCCCGCGCGAGCTCTGGTCGGAGTTTAGTCTGAGCTAGTCTTCCAGTAGTGCCGTCCGTCTTTTCTTAATTAAAAGTTATGTTCTCCGGAGTTGTCGAACCATTTCCCCACGGTTAGTTTCCTCCCCTAGAGTCTCTGCAGTTGCTCATCGAGGTCTCCCGCGTGCCTTACTCTTACTGTGTCCCTTCTTATGACTTCCTGAGTCAGGTGGTGCAGTTCACTAGAAATCCTTAAAAAGTGCAGCCGTTCTCTCGGACCCACATGGATACTGAGGTGATAGCGGGGGCGCAGGCCGAGTCGAAACACTTTCTCTATTGTCGTCAACAGTGCGAGCCTTTGAAAAGGCGTCTTTACTCTCTCCAAATGCTCTATTTTTTTCCTTCCCTTCCCTATTTTTTTTTGGATAAATTGATTTCCTCGAAGGAGGCGTGGGTTTCCACGAGCCACTTTGGGGAGCCCCCCCCATTTATTCTTTTTTTCTTTGCTCTCATGCGCAAAGCGGTTCCTGAAGGAAACCAAGGGTATTACTTCTCCCTTCTTCTCCCTGGAAGTAACTTCCTCCGCTAAGTCTCAGCAGGGGTACCCCCAGCGAGTGACTTGTCCTCGACCGCTGAGAGATCTCTCTCGCATCAAGTTACCAGGAGCGTAGCCCCGTTAAAGCAGTTTCCTTCCCCTTACAAACTCACCCAGTCACCATTTCCCTTGTATTTCAAAAGGAGTTCGACCAAGAAGCTCTATCTCGACCTTCACCCGTCGACCCCATGATGACAGATTTTCCTTTTCCCTGAAATCTCCACTCCTTCGAAACGTTTGTGTTTAGTGCTGAGCGACAGGCACGCTTTTTCTCGCCGTCCTTCCTTAAGGTTCGTAATTCCCCCGAAGTTAGACTCCCAAAAGAACGCCTACAAGGCAGAGTTTTCCTCCACCCCCTTTCGGGCTATCAATCTTTTTATGCTTTGTCGTTCCCTCTTAAGTGTTTCGGAGCATAGTTGGATTTTTTAGGTTGTTAACGAAGACTTTCCTGACTTCTCCGACCGCCGTTACTGCGAGACACTTCTCCTATGAATGCCAATCAGTCCCGTACTTTACTATAGAGGTACTGAGGCTCCTCTTCGAATTGTATCACGCCGAGGACCTATCTACCAGGTTAACCGTTGATAACGAACTCCGTTCTTAAGTTTTTTCCCTGGGCCTTACTCATTTCTTTCAGAGAGGTCTAAAGTCGCTATCGAAGCCCCCTTCCCCCGAGATGAATCCTTTCTACACCCCTGCTCGCTGCTCTCCCCAATATTTCCACCTGCATAAAGCCCGGGTTAGACTCTTGTATTCCCCCCACCCCGGTATACCAGGAGTTCTTTTATCCCCACGGCCGCCTCTGACGGCACCCCCTTTTTAACTTCCTAGTGCGTCCAAACTACATACTCTGCCCCTCCCCTACCCCTTTCAACAAAGAAGCTCACGCCTTCCCTTAAACGATCCGAATGTCCCAGGCTTGCTATCGGACAGTGTTCTTTTTCAGCCGACCCTTCCCACCCATCTTATCTCTCCTCCCCCTTTTCCTTCCATGCTGCATGTGGCTCGCTTAGTGCACCTCTTCGACAACGTACGCGCACACTTCGATTTTTTAAGTTCCCGTCCTCTTTTTCCCTTACTTTTACCTCTGACTCCTCATCCCCCCTTAAGAGGCATTTGTCCCTTTTTCCCCTGCGGTCCAGTTCAAAGTGCGGGTTGCGCAGCTTTCTCCGCGCCCAGTTAGGACACCCTTCCTGCAGGTCAGAGCTGGGTTTCGGCTGTCCTCTGGGCTCGTCCCCCACGGAGATTCACACCCCAGAGATGCTATCTTTCCAACAAGGGATCAGTCAGTGGCCCCCCCCCCAATCCAGGTTTTCTCCCTTCTCGGGGTCTTTTCATTTTTCCCTAAATATTTCCGTAGAAGTTCATAAAGTACACTGTTGACCCCTAGAGGTCGAGACGCTCCCCCCCTGCAACTTCAACCCCCTCGTTGGATGCATTTTTTCCTACATAAAGTGGACCCCATCCCCTCCTATTGGACCCGACGTTTTCCCTATAGTTTCCCTTCTACACCAGGAAGGACATCGTCAATGGTGTGAATTCAGGTTTGTAACCTCTCAGAAGACCCAGACGAGCTGGCGCCTTTTTACACGGCACTCTCCGGTTGTACTCTCCTCCATGCTCTGGCAATACCCCTTTCTTACTACTCCTTTTTCAGGTCCCCCCAGCGCTATCAAGGGGAGCCGGGCCGTTACGTGTCGGAAGGAAAGCCCTTTCCCCCCTCCTGCTTAGAGAGTCTCTTAGTGCGGGCCTCCCTTCTAGTAATGGTGTTCCTCGAGTCGTTCCTTTTCCTTCTCCAAGTGCTCGAAGCCCTCCTTCTGCCTTTCGAGGGACTTTGTCTCGGCCATGGTCGCGTGGGTCCCCCGAACCTCCCGAAACTAACCCCCAAACTCCCCACTTGACTAACTCCCTCTCCTAGATCTCCGTTTTTTTTTTTCTCTCTCTATCGGGAAGTTTTCATTTTCTTTTTTATTTCCAGTTTTGATTCTCCACCCCTTCTCCCGCACGACATGCCGCCGAGAAGGATGCCCCTGACCTTTTTGGCGTCGTTCCACGACTTTTCTCGAAATGAACAGCGTGGATCCGTCGGCTCTCCCCCACTTATTTCCTCTCCCCTTTCCCCTTAAAGAAAGCCAAAAGCCTTTTTAAAAATCTTTGTCAATCTGAATGTCTGTATACTCTCACGGTTCTCCCCCCGATGAGGGCACCACAACTTTCTTCTCCACCCTCCCCGCAGACGGGACACTTATTGCCCGAGCATTATTCTAGTACTTAGTTCCTTTGTAGCCCCTCATCTGACAGCTCTCGGCCAACTCGGCCTGGTAACTCCTCTTGCTGTGCCTTCTTGTCGATTCACCGCACACTCGTCCTTGCCCTGCTTTGGTTGTTCCCCCTTTCTTATCTGGCTGATGCATAAATCATTTTTTGAGTTGTTTTCTTGTGCTACCTCTTATCTTTAAACTTTTTATTTCTCCCCCTTTCTTGAACTTTGACGGCCTGAACTCCCGGAGTCCTTCTCCACTGGTCCACTTCTTTGATTACGTCTTCTGTAACCTTTTCTCCGTGACAGAACTGTCCTACTTTCGGGGGGAATGTTATACTTTTTTTGTGCTGCTGTGTTCAAAGCCCCCCTTCCCTAGGCCGCGTAGTGTCGAATTCTACCTTTGTAGCAGATCATTCGAATTTCCTATTGAGTAGAACGGTTTTCCCCTCTTCCTTCGAACTGACCTTTTCTTTTTCAACGGAATCGCCTGTCCCCACTCTGATCGAATGATTGACGTTGTGACTCCCGAAATCCTTTTACGTGTCCCCTTCATAAGAGCCTACATTTAGCTTTTCTTCTATGATAGAGATAGATTTTTTTTTTTTTTCTCTCATAAAAAGATATTTTTTCTGGTGGTACTTCCTTCGGATCTACTGCTTGTCTTTTCTGCCCGTGTGATCTGAGGTTCTTTTAGTTGTGCGCCGCATGTTCCAAAGTTACGATTACTCTTGGCCTGGAACGACTTTTTTCTACAAAGAGGTGTCACTTCATGAATTACCTGTCGATTCCTGCCAGAGTTGGGTATAGTTGTTCTCTATCTGAGCCGATTTTCTTAGATATTTACTCTTCATTCTTGTCCGGGAGGCCCTAATATAATTCTGCTGTTACCTAAGTCGTTGCTCTCCCCTTAGTACATCGGCCCCCTTTTATATAGTCTCCCTGTCTTTAGTAGAGACTTGATTCCTACATTTCTGAAACCTTATCCCTCACAAGTCATTGTTGTCTTTGCGAATTCTGTCGACTAAGCTATCGTCACGGGTTCTATTGGTTCGATCCCTCTCTTTTCTTCCATTCCATACACGAGCCACCGATTACACATACAGCACTTTCCCTCACTGGCATCCCCTCCCTGGGTGGAGGAAAACTCGTTCCATGCTGTCTGTGTGCTGGTCTTTTTTTGAAAGAAAAGTCCGCCTTCCAGTAGCAGGCGCGCACTAGGGCAAGAGTCCCATCTCTAAAAAGACTATTCCTCCTTACTTGGTAGGTATCTCCCCTTTTTTTGCCTCCCATCTCTTTATCGTTTCTTCTTCATATTGAAGTTTCAGTAGCCTCCGGCCCTTCCCAACCAGATGATTGTTAATTGTTTCCCCCAGCCACTTCGTTAACGGGAGACATAGAGATGATGCCTCCCTGTCTCAGAGGATACTCCCTTCCGGACGAGCCGTAGCTGCGTAAAATGCCCTTCTGCTCGTCTAACGTTGAAACCATTGAAACGGTCGCTCTCCTTTTCATTGGTTCGCTCTTTTACGGAAGCTTTGGGCGCAGTTAGCAGCAAAGGCCCAGCCTTTCTTTTGCTCCAAGCAGTTCGTGCCCCCTTCCCTTCCCGTCTTACCGCTCTTCTTTATATATTTCTTGTTCCTAAGCACTTGTTTTGTTTGAGATATGCGCCGGATCATCAAGACGGCCGGTTCATTTTTCCACCCTACCACTTTTTGTGTCTCCATTAGATTGCCTGTTATGCTCCGACTTTTCCCTCTTTAGTAGAGGGGCTTACCCCCACCGTTGAGCTCAAAGGCGGGCTTGCCGGAAGTCATAGTGACCTCACCCCCCCTCTCTCCCAAACCTTCCCCTCGGATGATCATGTCTGCATCTCTCCTTGACCTTATTCGTCCTTTTCACGGCTGAGTGACTTTCCTACAAACTTCCCCCCCCCCCCCACCTACACCCCATCCTTTTACTTCTCCTGAACGGTCGGTCCTACGGACCGCATCTATTCTCGACCCCTCCTCTCCCACACCGTCCTTTTCCCCCCCGATCCTTCCCACTTTTCCCCTTCTAAATCGATTTTGTGAGTTTTGACAGGTCCACGCTGTTAGGTTCGGCTTCCCCCGAACACTGCCTTCACCGGGAGACCCAGAAGACCCCAAGACACCAACACCCCTCCTGACTAACCCCTTTCTGGGGGTACGTGCCTGAGGTGCGTTCTTCCCTTGTACCCAGCAAAAGTTCGGTCTTCGATCTTCGGTATGGTACGCAAAAGGCGGAGTCTGGACGAAAGAATCGACCCCTTGCCTCTTAGTCGACGTATCTTAAAACTTTTACGGAGGACCTTTCTGGATCTTTTTTGAGTCCACCGGTCCATGGTTCGATAACGCAGAAATTCCTTGGACGGCTCCCTTGACCTCCTCCTCTGTTTTACTCTGTTCCTTTTTGCGGCATGCTCTTAGTCTCCTTGCTCCTATAGGTAGCCCCCGCAACTTTCTACATGATCTGAACTGCTGGAGAATCGGCAGCTGCTCCTTAAACTTCCTTTTCCTTTTCCAGCCTGGAAGGATTTGTTACTTACCAATCCAGTTTTTTATTTTCCTTTCCCTGACAACGCCGCTGATGAAGTCCCCCTTTTCATTGTCCCTCCTCCGTCCTCCCCCCTTCATCTCCAAGGCTAAGACCATACCCTCAGTTCTATCCGCCTGCTTCACGATCAGTGCTTCTATAACCCCTTTTCTCTTCAGTCCTAGAACCGGCACAAAGCTCTCTTCCCAGACTTCCCCCCCCCTCCCCTCTCATAACGTCGTTCGTCTCTCTTACTGCACCGATTTATTTTTTTAGCAACATATCCCCACCTCCAGTTCCCTCTCTTCTCCACGAACTGAGCAATACGCGGCATTTTGTCTCTGTCTTTTTCAGGCGCGGACTTTCACCTCTCATCTTAGATCAGTTCGACCCCTTCCCGGAGGTAGCAGCTGTTCGTCTCCTCTGCCCCCCCCGGCAGGAGACTTTTTAACACAAAGTGCCTTTTCCCCCCCCCCCTCCATTTAAGTTTCTTTCGCTATGTTATAACCCTACTCCCCATTTCTTTCAATGTTTAGACCTGTTTCCCATTTGCTTCTTCTCCATTGGATTTAATGGTTTAAATTTAGGTTTTGAGACCTATTACCACCCCCTTTTCACAGTCCGATTTCCGGCGCCCCCCTCAAAATTACGGCTGTCTTCTCCCCAGTGGAACTAATACATGCGTGGAAACCCTCGAAGCACGTTGCTGCAATTCGCGTTCCCCCCTCGCCAATCTCGGAGTTCCAGCCTTCTAAGGGCCTTTTTCCCTTCCGATTTTTTTTCCCAAGAGATCCTCCTCCTCCTCGCTGATGGCCCGTTCTTCTCCCCCCGCTAACCAGTTCTCGTAAGTCCATTTTCTTGAAAATTCCTGTCTTTGTCCTGATTGGCGAAGACAGATTTCCCCCAGTCCTGATTATGTGTACATGCCAGCCCCGACCCCTTTTTCGGCTTTTCCCGATTCAGCGCTTTTAGTCGGATTACGACTTTGTATCAGGTCGGGCTTCGAAGTTGTCGCCTCTTTGCCAGCTTCAAATCGTTCAGTCCTCCGCTGAGGACTAACTTCTCGTCACGCTGTCCAGAAATTCCCTCCCGGCGCATTTTTTTTGATATGGTCGGAATTCTCGCCTCCTTTTATAACAAAACTCCATTATCACGTCTATTCTTTTTTTTTTCCCTCCTCCGTTGTTTTGAGATCTATATCTTTCTGTTCATTTCGTGATTCGTTCCCTTCCTCCCCTACCCATGAGAAGAACATTTTCCTCCTCTCCGGCCTCAGTAGATCGCCCCTAAGTCTCATAGAAACACAGAGAGTTTTGATCCGGCCGGGCGGTTAACCCTCTCCCCCGACCTGTCCTTCTCCTTTTTTCGGCCATCACCTCTAACTCGATTCTCTCAATGGAGTAATGCTACCCCACCTTACTTCTCCCAGTTGGATACATTTTATTCTCATAGAACTGGCTTTCTCCCCTCGGCCAAGAAGGGTGACTGTAATGATCCTTTGGACACTTACCTCTACCTTTAGAGCGTGCCCTTTTCTCTCCCGAGAGATCGCTGTGCCCCACGTTGACATTTCTTAAAATAGAAGTATGCCTTCACGAGATGGGAAAATGATACTTTTTGGCATTGCGTCCACTAATTTTGTTCCACTGATGTAGTAGATTCTTTATCCATCCTACTTTGTTTGAGTTCTTGCAGCACCTCTTCGTCGGTCCTTTTCTTCTGCGTATTCCTTAGAATGACATTTGGCCATTAAATTCCCCCCTTCTGCGGCCCCACTTTTACCGTCTTTTTTCTCAACCCTTTCTCTGGAGTACATTTCTCTCCCGGATCCGGTTGAGCTCACTTTTAGTACATGATTCTCCTTTTTGTCAGCTTCCTTTTCACCTCCCTGGCAACACTGAACCTGCTCTTGACCTCTTGAATCGCCTATGGTGCTCCGCATGAGCGCGCAACACGATTTATCTCCACCTAATTCTGTCAATAGCCCTTCCGCTCTGCCTCTTTCCCTACTTTTTTTTCTTAGTCTTCAACCGCGGTAGATTTTCCGGATTGCCTTTTAAAGACTTGTGTACGGCGCCCCGATAGATCTCCAGCATTGAGGATCTTTTCCTTTTTCTCTGCTGCGATTTTTCTTTTATACATGAACTCAACCTGTGGTCTATACTAGGAATATATAGCCCGCCTTGGATATAGTTATTTTTCTGCTGCCAGTTCTATTACTTAGGTGTCTTTCTCTTTTGTACTCTACTTTTTAGAAACCCTTTTGTCCTTGAGGCTTTGGAGGGGAAGATTTAGAACTCCTTTTTTACCCTATTTTTCCTCTGTAACATTTCTATTATGAATTACATATTTTTTTAGAGATGTCCCGATTATAAAGAGATCCCATCCTAAGGGGACCTCGCTTCGTTTGATATCCTCCGCCGTGGGGATCCCCGACCTGGTTCGCGACGAGTACAGCAATACTTTTTCTAGGTAGTGAGCCCCTTTTGTGTAGTATAGAATTCTGTTTCTTTCCCTACCCCCCCTTTTCCTATGCGGCCCGTCACTCTCTAGAACAAGTAGGTAGTTCACCTATCCCCCCTAAGGTCGCGGAGTAATTTACTGATCAAGAAAGTTCCTTCAGGTAACATCAGGAGCCCTCCCTCTCCACGATGTTCATCCATCCTTTCCTCCCAAGAACCCTGTTCTTTCCTCCTCTCCATGGGTGTTCTTACAAATGGGGTGAAATCTTTGAGGATGGTCTGATTGGTGATGTCCCTCACCTCTTCATTCGCTTCGCTACCAATGAAGCCTCCCCCCTGCAAACTACATGCTCTCTGTTCTCTTCTAATTTTTCGTCTTTTGACGGCGATATGTCCGGAGTGTGTAGATATCGATGCATTTTCCCTACGCCCGGTCCTTAGCTACGGATTTCATGTTAATGGAAGGTCTGTTGTAGACCTTCCCACATCGTCTTCTTCCTCCTGAAGTAATTGTGCTGATCTTTCACTATTCTTTATATGAGTCGCGCTCATTCTTGTTCCCCCTCTTTTATACTTTCTGGAGATTCTTTTTTTTCGTACTCACCCTCTGCCCTCCTTCTCCCCATAGCTTTAAATTTTTTATTTCTCCTGGGGCACGGGCCAGAGGGGGGGCGCAGGTTCCCACAGTTATGGTCTCCCAAACAGTCGGACCCTTCCCCTTCCTTGTCTTACCTCATATGCTCCTCTTCTTTCTTTTCTTTTCCTTTTCCCCTCTCATCGAGATCTATAGGAGGAAATCATTAAATGCCATTTCGGGGTAATCCTTGTGTTCCCCCTACTTTCCTTGGTGATGCTAGATCCCCACTGCAGTTTCTCCTTACAAGGGAGAAGACCCGGAGACTTCCCTCTTTCTTTTTCCCTGTAAGTAATTGCCCTCCCCCCTCCCCTCCTCCTCATGGCATTCATCTTTCCTTCTGAAGAAGGAGAGCGCTGATCTCCTCAACACTTCCGGCTTTCTCCAAGTTTCAAGACGGATTGATCTCCCACCTCCGTCACAAACATTCCATCCTTTTTTTTCCCTTCAACTGAGGACTCACGAATTCCCCACTCTTTCAACCTAAGCCCCTGACTGCTTGCAGTCAACAACGCCGAGAACAATTCCTATCGATCTGTAGGTGCTGGGAACACCGCAACGCCAGCAGCGCCTTCTCAGAAGGAGTGCAGGTGCGTTACCTCACCCCACTCAAGTCCCCCCGCCCACAAAGAACTACCCTTCCCCCGTCCCCTGACTGTTTTGTCCTCCACCCCCCTTTTCTGTGCTACTCTTTACTCCTAGGGGTTTACCGATCACATCGTGCGCGCGTTGCGTTCTTTGTACCTCATTCCTGCCCGGACCCTATCGACCCACCGACCTCCCCTAATATAAGCAACCCATGACCTGCTCCTTCTGTGCGGCTCGGTCCCTTTTCGGGGAGTCAATCTGGAGCACTGTAGCTGGCGACAATCTACATTTGACCTTCGCGAAGAACATCTCCCCTTATTGACGCACTTTGTCTCCTGGCACCCCTTAGTCATCGAAATTGCTCGTCTCTTCTCAAGTTTACCTTCCGTCTAGTACTGCTCCGGCTGTGAGACATCTGCTAGCCTTCTCTTTCCCCACTCTCAAGACCGCCTCCGCCTGTTAGGGCCCTCCTTTCACAACCGCGGTTTATAAACGGTTCGTTCCTGAAAGACAAGACTTTATCTACAGTGTGGCACCGCCTCCCTTCTCCAAACCCCCGATAAAATATCTGCATCGACAATTGACTCACCTCACTAAGAGATCCTGCTCATGGTCACCGATTCATGAAAGGCTTATTCTGTGACCCCCGGCTAGTACCGCCAATCATAGCGCTATAACCTACAAGATCAATTTTAGTCTTTTCCGCTCGCGTATGGTTCCCAGTCAAACACCCGATTCTTTTCGAAAGGTCCCTCCTTTAACTTCCTCCTTTTCACGTCATTTAACCATTTTTTTTTTTTCACTCCCCACTGGGCAGACGATCCCTACTCTTGGTGCTAGAATAAGTGTGACCCTCATTGATGACCGTGTATTCCTCACACCCCCCCTTCTCCTCGAAACGTTCATTATGTCCGTCCTCTTTTCCCCCTCTGAATGCATCCCCCCCTTCCCACAACCTGAGACTTTCTCCCAGTGACTTATAGCTCCAGGTCCACGAATTACCTCCAATTGCTTCCGTAGGGGTCCTCCCACCCTGAACTTTGCGGCCTGCTCCGTTTTTTCCGGACGCACCTTCTCCACCCGGTGTAAGATTGTCCCCCCAGTCAACGTCAAACATGACGTGCCGCTGTCCCGAGCCAATCCTCATCAAGTGGCCCCCCACAGGCCGTCTTGCAAAGACGGTGGCATAACTTCTTTTTCCCTTCTCCCAATAGAGTTGGGGGACCCTGCATCCTTCCCGGATTCATGGCTCGTGAAGTACCAGCTCTCCTCGAGCTCCGATTGAAACCCCCCCTTGACTATTTACGGGAGGCCCCCTTAAGGAGTGGCTGGTGAGACCTCCTCTTTGTTTACATCCTCTGAGATTCCACTCCCAACTGAGACGTTATACTTGTGTTCCGTTCAATAGTACCGCTTTGCGCAACGTCTTTGGGAAGCCTTTCTGCTTCTCCTGGTCGGCGACTTTTCTCCCGCAGTAACCCCTCTCTCCATTTTTTCGCTTCTTCCTCAATTGTTTGACCCGTCGTGCTCTAGAGTTAGTTCCTTTTTACTGGTAGTTTGCGGCACATTTACTCCCAATCTACCGACCTCCCCCACCCTTTTCCCTGACTTAAACGCACTATCCCTTTTTCCTCTTCTTTCCCTTTTTTTTCCTCCTTAGTTTTTTTGTTGAGCTTGATAGTATTCGTAAGTGAGTTGTTGAGTGTCCCTTTAGATTTCGATAAAGTCCAACGACGAACTACTTTCCCTCGAGCAGGCTGAAGACCCTTATTTTTCCTTCAGAAGAGCTCACGCTGCCGCGAGTTTTCTCTTTTCTTCCTTTTTCGGGCCCTTTTCCCTCCCATGATACTAAGCAGTCGTACTCCCGCCTCGTGAACCCTCTTATGTTATTCTCATCCAAGTATAGGTAATTTGATGGTCTCCCCCAAGGTCTTGGAGCACTCCCATTGGTCTTTACTAAACCCACTACTTTCCTTTTGTTTTAAATTCCATTCTCTTCGAGATAGAGGGTATTTTCGCCTTGACTCGCCTTACGGTATGAAAAGGCGTATACACCCCCCTTCCCTCAGGACTCGGATGCTTCCTCTCTAGGACCATTGGCCCCTCTTTTATAGGGTGCAGTAGTATTTAGCTTAAAGCTTTTGTCATCTTTCTAGAAATGTACACTTTTTTCTTTGTGAAGTTTCAAATGAAATTATTGACTGGACATTTCCCCTTCTCCTGGAAGCCAAAGGGCTCCCCTTCTTTTTGGCAGACCCCGGGAGGAAACTGGCGCAAGTATGCTATAGCACTTGATCCTGAATGGAATGGCGCTCCCCTTTTTCGGTCCCCTTCCTTTTCCGGTCTCGACCCTCACAAAGCTTGACCTCGGTCAGCGTAGGAGGATTTCGAAAGCTCGCCCCTGAAATTGTCTGTAGATCTTCCCTCCCTTATGTCCAACTATGCAAATTCGCGTTCTTTCTCTGTTTTTGCGTGGTTCTTGCGCAGTAGGCCTGCCCAATTGACCGTTTCCCTTTGATAACTACCCCTCGTTACCCCCGATCGCTGAAAGATCATTTCTTCTCGGGTAGTGGTATATTCGAGATTCTTTTTCCTTTTTAGCTGCAAACCCCTTTTGTTCCCCGGACATTCTTGTTGGAAGGATCCGAGCGTGTTTGTTGTTCGGCTCTGCTGCCCAGGTAGTTTTTCAGGGCGAAGGCACAACGAAGTCTCTTCCTCCCTTTTTTCGGCATACGACTCTTGTTTCTCAAACGAGGTCCGCGTTTCCTCGTAAACCAGGTGATTCTTCGGTGAATAGAGGTTCTTCCGGCCTGCCCTCAGACAGATGTATACTCGCTTCTTCAGAGAGGAGTAACTTTGTTCTTTGCTATCTCTGCCAGTCGAGACTAAGCTTGCGCGCGTACCTCCCCGTGGAAGTACGTTTCGCGCCTTAGGCCTTCTATTAGGGAGCCCCCAGGACGCTGAGCCGAACTTACTTTCTTTTTCATTTGGGATTCTCGTCTACGGTTCGCTGCGCCGTCATTGGTTTCTTCCTTTCCTCATAACTCCCCCTGTTACAGACCTTGATCAGCCGGACCTTTTTCTAACTTTCGCCCCACAGCACTCCCGCCTATTCTCTCCCCAGGTGGAGGGAACCGGCGGGTTTGACCTAGTGGTGATTCATGGGATTTTTTCTTAATCACGTGCCGCTTTTTCGGCGCGGCCAGTTCCCTCCCTGTGCCGCTGAACACATGAGTACTTACTTGGCAGTGAATAGCGGGTTTTGTGAATTCTCTCCTATCCTGGGTCCCTTGTGTCGTATCTTCGATGACTGTAGGCGGCGACCCTTCCGACCTGGTTGATATTTGGTGCGTCTTTTTCCGAAATTAATCAGTCGACCTTCTCCCCCAGAACCTTGATGTCCGCCTCCTTCTCTGATACTCTTCCGTCACGCTATGAAGGAGGACTTTTCGGGGTGCTGTGGAGTCACTCCCTGCATGACCCGTTCTCCTCGCTTCCAGTTTTTTTTCTTCTCCTTTCACGGCGCTCCGGGGGCCTCAGGCCCTCTAGCGGCATTTTTCTCCCCAAGCAGTAGCGCCCCCCCTGCTCCTTATTCAGGTTTGCATTTTCTCTCTCTTTTTTTTTTTTAGAGGATGAGGCTCATCCCTACTTCATTCATTTCACGTCCCGCGCCTCTGGGTTAATTAAGCTTGTTGCGCTCGCTTCGAGGAGAACCCCCCTTCTTAACCAGGTCGAGCGAGGACTTTGAAGTGAAGTTCATGCTGGGCCGCGCTCCCCCCGTTTCCCATAAGTGCCCTCTTAAAATGAGAGACCTCTCTTTTTGAGTTTCCCTTATTTCTCGAGGTTCCCGTTTTCACGCGGGTGACCTGGCCAACTTTACTCCTGTGGAGAGGGATTCTCCCTGCATACATGAATTCTTAAGCCGCTTTCCTCTTGCAACTTGACCGCGCAAAACCCGCCTTATACATCGATATTGTCGTTTTCACCCCTCCAGGATTTGTTCGAGGCGGCCCACCTTTGACTTTCCCCCCCCTAAGAACAGAACCCATCCCATCCTTTACAGCCCCGGAACTCCAAGTCGGGATAAGAGTTTTTACCGCTGTCGTGAATGTGTTCTTGGAAAGGACCCTTTAGGAGGTACTTCTTTTCTCAAACGTCTCTTTCTCTTACAGAATTTGGGACCTCTTCACCCGTAGAAGGCCACCGACCTGACTGGTTCGGAATGTGTGCTCCCCCTTTGAGAAATTGGCTCCCGCCTCCTCTTTAATACCAGCTTTTCTCAAAACGTCACCCCCTTCTTCTCCGTCTGGGTCTCGCAGCTTCGTCAGGCGGACCTTTTCGCGACCACTTCCTTCCTCTTTGAAGATCGATGGTCTACTCAGCTTCCTGCGCTGCTCTCCCTCACACCCCCCTCCTCGCATGCTTTCCTCAGGCACAGTTGCTGACCCCACCCCGGGTTTTTATTCTTCGCTTCTTCTGAACGGGCCCCCCGTTTTCCCTGTCCGCCCGGCGTCTCCCAAACCTCTCACCCTCGAGTGCCTTTCTGAACTTTCTCCCAGACAATTCACCAGATCAGCCCCCCTTAAGGCTGAGGCACACACCGGGTTAGCGGAAGCCGCGCGAACGGCAAACTCGCTCTCGCCCCTATCCCAAACAGCCTCCTTTCAATGAGCTGTCCATTCTCCCTTGCGCCTTACATTTCTTTTTTGTTACAAACGTGCAAATTCCGTCAGACTCCGTTTACTCTTTCCCTAATTCTAAAGACGAGCCTCCTCCCTACCTCATTCATTTGGCCGTTGACCCCCTTATGGTGACGTCTCCTCAAGGCTCATTTTTTCGCGCTTCGCCCAAGGTTTCTCTCCTCGGAGTTCCTTCGAAGAGAACAGGCATAAAAACCCGTCGCCTGTCATAAACCCGATAATGCCTTCCAGTGTCTCTTACCGGGTATGTTATCTACCCGTCTTGTTGTTTGGAGCAAACAGAAGGTCCCCCCTTTGAGGACTGATCCGTGTGGTTTCATGGCTTTCCCCCTCTTTTAAGTGCAACGGGCGAACCTACCGCTCGCCCCCCCCCCCCACATTTTCCCGCCATCAAAACTTCAACTTGTGACCGCTGGCGGCGCATCTCTAAATCAAGTGGACACACACATGACGTAAGAAGGTTTTCCTTATTTTTAAACTCTATTTCCTGGCCTTTGACTTTGTTTCGACTACGGCCGTGTTGTCCCGTAACCGAGTTTTTCTTCCTCGATGGACGCGGGTGGGCCTTTGCCCTCTTTCCCCTGACTCCTGGAGAAGCGTGGGTGATTCGAGCCATTGTAGGTTGCGCAGTCTCTCCCGGTTTTGGGCCCCCTTCGCCGTATCCGGTGCTTAACGCTCCCTTTGCTTTTCGAACGAGTTTGTTGTTGGGCCGATTGCTTGAGTATCATCCTGGTGCTACCTACCCCCACCAATTCCCTCGGCCTTTCCCTGAGGAGCCTCCCCCTACTTATTAAGCCTGAACTCTTTTTATGGTAGGTGGCGGCATTATCGGACAATTCACGACACTCCCCCCCCCATAACTTCCCCCCGTCTTCCAGCATATTTTGGTTTTTTTTTAGAGAGAGCGGTCCCTTTTCGGCCTTTCGTGCCTTGAGATGGTAAAAGGCCTAAATGACCACCGACTAATGACGAGCCGCGGGATGTCCCGAAAGTCGTGGCGTCTGAGCGACGTTCGTTCTGCTAGTCATTTGATCAATGGCCGTCCCCCCCCTGTAGAAACTTCCGACCCTTTCTTCCTTCTCGAGCACTCATTTTTTTCGACAAACGCGCTTCCTGCTTTTTGATTTTTCTCCCCTCCCCCTCTACGGAGTGGGTTGCCTCCCCGGTTTTCTGAATTTACTCCCAACGGGACATCAGCCAAGCCTTGGTCATTTCTTTCCCCAGATGACCCCTTTCCCTCTTCCATGTAGGGCGTTCCTCTGTGTAGCCCCTCCTCGAGCCGAGAGATTCTCATTTACCTTGCCCCACTTGAAAGTGTTTTACACCCCCCTCCTCAGGTCCCCCCTCGATTGGAGATGACCGACTGGTCACCCCCTTCACGAACGACGGTCCTTGCTGTTTTGACTGATTTCGCTTTTTCTCGCAGTTCCCGCGGTTGTTTGATTGGTTCTGGCGCCGTCCCTTTTCAACGATGTAGGTCTCCTTTCGACTGTGAATCTTGAAGGAATTTTTTAAATCCGGAGTCGGCCGAAGGGGACCTTCTTTGGCCCACCCGGACTTACAATGGCGTAGTGTGTAGAACCTTCCGGGTTTGAGGAATATGTCGTTGTGTCCTGTCGTGTTTTTTTTCCTATGCAGGCGCTCGAACATCGATCCCCGTCCGTTTTCTCCTTCCTCTTTTGGTTACGAAGTTCGCCCCGGGTCCTTCCGCGATCTAGTAACTCGCATTGCAAGTCTTCTCTTTGGTATTGAGCTTCGGCATTCTTCCTTAAATCTCAGGGTGACCCGGATGTATTCCGTGCCATTGACGGCGCACGTCAAGCTGCGACCTCTCATTGAGGGGGTTTATTGCCAGATAGTCGATGTCCTAACAACAGGTGGTCCCTGACCTTTTCTTTCCCTGGCTCAGGTGTGCCTTCTGATCTCCCGCCGTGATGTTTTCTGCTGTCCCGGGCCTCCGAGGTTAGGCGGTAGTGGTGGTCACACACTTTTCCCCTATTTTTAGGTTGGCTTTCATGAATACGAACTCTGGTAGAAACCCTCTTGCCCTGTGAATCGTAACCGGTTGTGATTTTCTGTTGTTTCCCTTTGAGGTGTTTGCAGGGGCGTCCCCCGTTGTCCTTTCAGTGACGCCTCGAATATTGATTGTGAGAGAGGTGGCCCGCTCGAGAAATTGCGCCCTTGATACTGCGGCCCATCTTGATGAGTTCTGCCCGGCCTTTTGTCTTGCGATTTTCGTGATTCTTACCCAGTTCCCCCCCCAGACAACCTTCAATGAGAACCCAGTACGGTCGTCATGGTTGGTCCCTATCTAGTCTCGAGCGTTACCTTTTGTCTTTACTTCCTCTCCAAAATTGGGTACCTCGGTTGTTTGTGTTTAGCCTCTCCCCCTCCCCTCCTTTGTCGACAGCGGCCGCCCCAGCAAGAGGCACCGCCCCTTGTGGAGGCCAAACGGCGCGGCTGCAATGCTTCTGGTTAGCTGGAACCTGAACTAAGACTTCTTCTCAGGGCGAGAAGCTTTCCCTTCCCTGGCCCAGACCCCCTCCACACGATCTATGTCTCCAGCTTGCCCTCGGGTTTGGACTCATCTTTATCTTGTCGCTCAGATGCTGCGTTTCCGGCCCGAAGGATCTCCAGATTTCACTGTTTTTTTGTGCGGATGTGTTCCACCGGTAAACGGAGACCGAGAAGTCTCTTGTAATCTTCTCCGGTCATTTGCCTAAGATGATGGGTAAAATTCTCTCCTTTTTTCCTTCTCGGAGATTACCTTCCTGGCCCACATGACGACCCCCCTTTTTTTGCCTCGCCAGGTTCTGCTCCTGTCTGATCACTTGGGTGCGAATGCGTGAGTTAACCCTGCGCGTTTTTTTTGCCCCCCAGAGTGCCGAACCAATCCTTCCTTCTTTGATGAGAAGAAGACCCCTCTTTTCCTCCAGTTGTTTGATCTAGATCCTGCGTTTCCCAGGTCTGTGTCACGCGTCAACTTTCCTCCTTTGTGCTTTTTTAGGCTTTTTGCTTTTGCAGGAAGGTGCTCGAGGCCTCAAGGACCTTTTGAGGAAGTCACTCCTTCTCCACCACGCCGGTTGCCGTTTCAAGTCCCCATCTTTCTTGCCTTAAGAATGAGAGCATGAGCTGACTGACTTTATCTCCTTCACTTGGTCCCTTGACCACCTAGGATAACCATCCCCTTCCCTGGTTCCACGGAACCGGCGGCTGCAATTCTCCCATATACGACGAAACGCGACCCCCTGATTTTGTTTTCACAACCACCTTTGGTTTGCAATTTCTGACATAGATAGTAGAGCTGCGCCCCCTTCCCTAAAGGGCTGCTGTTCGGATATTCACTAACGTTGTTGAGGTACCCATTCCGCCTCACAATAACTCCCTCCGCGCAGAGTTTTAACTCACCCAGTTTTGATCCTTCTTTCCTCTAGTGGAGTTGCGTGGGCGGCCCGCTGGTCCTTAACAGGCTTTCTGCCCCCCGTCTTACTTAGGCGGCGGTGGATCGACTTCGCACCCGTTGAGCCTTCTCCTAAAGCAACATGACGAGCCCCATCCTGGTGCGGCCCGGTTTTCGTGTTGCCTGCACGGTCCGATACGACGTGGCAATACCCCCTGGTTTCCGTTTTTTGAACCCTTTTTTAAGAAGCTGTATCGGTCCCTGCTTGCCCCCCACCTCTTCCGTTCCGGATGTCCTCCCCCTCGTGTCACTCCCCTCGCCCCTCTAATCTCTTTTGTTTCTGAAATCGTTGGATTTTTTCTGTGTAACACCTCCTCCCGGCAGATCAGATTTTACCCTAAGGCCCGCTTCAAAACCCCCCGTTTTCTTCCCTGCCGTACCCGCCCACGCCGCTTTTTTCAACCTTTGTTGCACTTCCGCTTTTGCGTTCCTGCTCACCGCGCATTCACAACGGGCCGAAGACCCAAACGGATCTCCGCCTGACTCCCCCCACCAGCCATGCTGCTATGGCCCGTCCCCCGAGCCCCGTTTTTCAAAGCTCTTCTGCAGGCACGACTCCTATTTCGCTCTTGTTCCGTTTGCCCGGTACACTATGTTCTTTTTTGGATGCCAAAAACGTCAATCACGGCACCTCCGCTTTCGCTTTTCCGGACGATTCTAACTTTTTGACCCAACGCTCTCCCCTGAGCACGGCATGGCGAGTGAACCGGTTTGATGCCCACCCTAAGCGGACTCAAGGCGAAAGGGAGCCTCTTTCTCGCGCACCCAATTTTCTCGTCCACGCTGACCGGCTGGTCCGCATCTGTTTCTGTTTTCCTCCGCCCATGTCTTGAAAAAGTCTAATTCATTCACCCGTGATGCGCCAGTGCCAGGGTCAGTTTTTTTTTTGTCCCGCACTTCCCTCCCCTTGGCCTACGGTGGCCCCCCCCCTACGGGCCCCTTTGCGGCTTTGATGCATGCCCCCTTATTCATGTAACCCCTCCCCCACCTACAGCCTCACACTTTTTTGAACAGCTATTTGATTTCTTTCCCCCAAAAGACCTAACAACTTTGTTCGCTTTGGCCCCCTGAGAAGTTATAAGTGAACACCCCTTTACAGAGACCCCGTCGTTGCCGCCGGTGTGCCGATCATACAATTCGGCCCCAGGCCGCGGCGCAAGTGACTTTCTTCGATGTTGCCTCTTTACTAGAATTTCTGAGCTTTTCTTACACAGAAGCCCCTCTACTCCAGGACTCAGGTTGGATCTGGATCCCAAAACCGTCGGGGGGATTCGTGGTCTTTGCAGCTTTGATTTTTCTCCAGTTGCGCGTCCTTGTTTTTTCCACTTGCAGCTTTTTTTCAAAGAGGCGTTCGGGCCTGACGGTATGGTTTTGGCGAAGTGTTGCTAACTAATGGATCCCCCACTCGCTGTCCTTGTTCTGAATCTTTGCTCTACGCCACGACTTTTTCTTCGAGTTTTTTCGTCGTTGGGCTATGGCGGTTGGCAGCCTTATCGGTTTTGACCTCTTTTTTCACCCCTAACTCACAATACTGAGAAATCACGATCCCCCCCCTACCTTTCTAATTCCTTCCGTTGTTTTTGCTCGAGAGATTTTTTTTTCTGTACTTGTTGTTTGTGGGGTCGGTGAGAGCTTCCCTTTTTGACCCATTTCTTCGCACTCGCCATGTTGAATGCCCTCGTGGCTCAAAGATTTCTCTCCCCCTTATGCTGTTGGTCCTGGCCGTTTTGTGTAGCCACGCGCCACTGCACGCAGTCGGCCGCACCACCTTCTTCCTTTTGACCCCCCCCACGCGTTAACTGGTACTGGCTCCAATAGTACGGTTCAGTGGGTGGCCTACCCGGTCTCGCGCTGGCCCCGCCTTTGGGTCCCCTCCACGTCCGGGTATTTTTGAGCATTGCTTAGAGTCCGGAGTGATTGCCCGGTGTAGCCCTTTTGACCCAGCTCGAGTTGAGATGCTTCGTTCGTTGCTCGGCCTGAAACCCTACACCTCGTCCTCCTGCCCTGGCAGTTATTGGCGCTGCCCCGGATTTTCCACAACGCACGCCGGTCTATGTCTTTTTCCCCTCTTCTAGATTTATGTCTCTTCTTTTGTGGATTGTTGTGGCTTCCTGACAGTCTGTTCACCCTTTTTGAGCTTTAGGTCTCCGGTTCGCTGCAATTTTCTTGCTGCCATCCCCTTTTTTCTCCTTTCCGCAATTTTTCGGTTTTTTGCAATACGGCGGTCTTTTTATAACATATATCGTGCCTGGCACTGAACAACCCCCCCTTAGGGTTTTTGAAAATTCATGTGCTTTTGCGTTTTTCACATCGAGATGCGGACCGCTTTCGCGTTCGAAGGATTGTTCGCTCTCTCTGACCTTCCTGTACCTTGAGCTTTTGATTTCTTGCCTTTTCGTTCCAACAATCTTCCCAAATGCCCTTTTTTCATGCTTGTTTAGCTTGGTCTTTGCTACGTAGCCTAAGTCGTTGAAAAAAGAGGTCGAAGGTGACGTTTGATTTTTTGGCCCCTACCTTTCCCGTGGCGTCCCTTCAGGGGTTAGACATCCTTCCTTGAGCTCTTTTCGTTTATCTGCTAGTTCGCCCCCTCTTTTTCCCGGTTCCCGCTGCCCTTCACCCTTTGGCCCAATCAAAGCATCTGATCTTTTCCTGCAATGAGTCCCTTTTGGCTTGTTATGCCATTGGGGGGTGTTCCTTTTGCTCGAGGGTGAGCGTTTGTTCGTCCTCATTCTGCAGTGCCCCAAACGGCTTACCGAGCGGCGGGTTCCTTCCCTGAACCTTTGTAGACCTTTGTCTTTTTTCGTAACCCCTTTGCTTTGTGGAAGTATGCGGTGTCTGACTTTTTTCGAGTTCTCCCTCGTTCCAGCGACGTGGGAGAAATGTCGGCGATTTCCTTTTGAGGGACTCGCTGACCTTTCCGCGTTTCAGTCGTACGTTCTTAAGTGTGCTATTTCGTCGCGCCCGGTCCTGTTGGTTTTGATAGTAGATGTTTTTTTTTGACCAGTGCGCTTTTGCCCCACATTCCGCTCTCCCAGTAATTATCGTTTCATTGTTGTTCCTCTCGTCGAGGTCGGCGCGAGGGTACGCCTTTGTCTTCCCCCTCTTTCTTGTTTACCCCGAAAGAGTTAGCCCGTTCTCGCCGAAACTGGACAGCGGGGCCTTCCCCTCACGCCTCTTCGAAATATGCCATCCTTTTTGGGGCCACCTCGGGCGGCTGTAATGCTGGCTGTGTGGTCTGGGCTGGTGGTGATCCGTCAACATTGCCTTTCCTGCCGCCGGAATATCCCACCCCGATTTTTCACTGAGTTTCCCCCTTCCCGATGCCCCCCTCCACACTATCTCGTCCCACTTGTGTTCTCCGTTTTACCTCCCCGGTTTTTGTGTCGTCGCTTATATTCCGTTTCTTTTTTCGGCGCCGTTTTTTCCGTGCTTCCACGTTATGGAAATTTCATGTTGCCCCTCGTCGAAATTACCCCCGGCTTTTGAACGGAGCACTTCCGAGCCCGTCTTTTGCCTTCGTCCTCTTCTCTCCCTTTTTTGTCACCTGCCCGTCCCGCTATGTGTACTTGTTACTTGGAGAGTTGTGGCGGTCCCCCACCCCCCGATTTCCCAAAGGGCCCTCGTTTCCTACCGCAACTGGCGCTATTGCCCGCTCAAGCGGGTTTGCGCCTTTCTTTTGCTGCACAACTGACTCGTATGTTGTCCCCCCCCCTGCGATTTTCTTTTGGGGCCGTTTCTTGAATTTCTTCAGTGAGCCCTTCCTCTCTTTCTCCCCTCTTTCCCTTTGGTTTTGGATTTATATGTTTTCTATTCAGACATTGACTTGGTCATTTGGGGTCCCCCTCGACTTACTTGATTGGTGGTGATCCCTACTCTCCCCTGTTGTTTGCCTGTTCGCCCCAGTGTTGCGTGATCGGCCCCCTCTCAGCTTCTGACGAGGCGACCTGCGGGACCTTTAGGCGTGACTTCCGACGCCTTCGCGAACTGTTTCAGCTGGTACACATCCGCTGACGGCGTCTCTTTAGACCCCTTCTCTTCAAAGTAACTTTTGGAGGTCGACGCACGTATGAACTCACGGGCAACCCATCCCCTCTCAGTTCTCTCCTTCATTCCCCCCCCCCCTTGCCTTCCCGGCCTATATCGACGTCCACGCCCGCTTAGATCCTAGCGCCTGCATCCCCCGACGACCACTGCCCCTCCCCTTTCCTCCCAGATTAGGGGCTGGGGAATTTTTGTTAACTTTTCTTCGCCTTTTCCTCCTTTCTTTTCAAGGCGTTACATCCACTAAGCAACGGTCCTCACCCCCAATTCCAGTTAACAGCCGCCTTCCTGTTCATTACCGGGCGGTTCTCTATTTACAAGCGGGCGTTGGTGGTTGCGGCGACCCCCGTGTGACAAGTTTCTTCTCTTGCTTGTTTGGTTTCCCAAGGCCAGGAGTTTTGACGACCGGCATCGAACTCTGTACTCTTTCCTCGACCGTCGACTGCTTCCACCCCCCATGATGAGGAACAGACTGTTGTCTCTTTCGGGCATGTTTGCGCATTTTCCCTGGGAAAGACTATCTACTCCCCAGTGACATGGCGCGAAACGACCCGTTCTTTCCCGTACCTTAGTCTCGTGCGCACCCCATTCAGCCTTGGTTTTTTTTCTTCCCGGCAAAGTTCTTATTGTCCCGCGCTTAAAGATGAGGGTCCCTTCGGGCGCCCCTATATCACACTACTTTCTTCACCCCGTCCCTCCTAACCACTGAAGGCACTTCTTTAACTCGGTTTCTAAGGTCGTTCTTCCGCCCTCCTTTCTATCGACTTTTACTTGTGCCCGCCGCCTGCTAGACCACCCCTTTAACTCTTTTTTTTACCCTTACAACGCGCATCAAATTCGGTAGATCGCTGCAGTACACGCACCTGAACCAGGGTCCTTTTCTGGTACCGGTTATTCTTAACGTGCACCAATATATTGCGATCCACTCCCCCCCCCCCTATCTAACTTTTGAAGCTGTTCTTCCTGCGGATGTCCCCTTTTTAATTTTATGCGTGTTTCCACTTTCCAATGATCCTTGATTTTTCCCCTCTTTTTTCTTCCCGATATCCTCTTCTCAAGACCCACGAAAGCAAGCATCCGTAGGCTTTTTGTGCCATATTTTTGACATACGGGGAAGATTTGACCGGACTAAAGGCGTTACCGTCCTGGCAGAGGCCTTCTCGCTCACCACATTTTCTTCCCTTCTACACTTTACCTTCCCTCGTAGCGTGAGCTGTGCCGCCCGTAAGCGGGACCACCCCCTTTCCACCAAAAAGCCATTTTAGTGGGTAACCCCCTTCTTCTCATTTGTCCCGTCTACTGTTTTTCTACGGCCACACCTCCCATTTTATGGTTTGTCTCCCCCCTTACGGTCCACTTCCTTCTTTTTCTTTGGCACTCCAATTATTTTTCCGGTGCCCCTCTGCTCCCTCCCTTTCCCTCCAGGTTGTATACTCTTTTTTTACGCAACTCCACCCAAACCCTTGTACCTTTGACCAGAAATTTCTCATCAAGGGAAACACCTCCATCACTCCCGTGTGAACCTTTTT
>Ga0179593_1391317_pt1 | contig 34700 bp, 32 predicted proteins | sample CZODoug2_1_08_16_FD_185931 | JGI IMG/M metagenome (GOLD analysis project Ga0179593, IMG submission 185931) | Vadose zone soil fungal communities from Angelo Coast Range Reserve, California, USA - CZODoug2_1_08_16fungal (PacBio error correction) | ecosystem: Environmental > Terrestrial > Soil >... | reverse complement strand
ACTCGTGGCGATTTACGGCTTTTATCGCGTCTTCCAAGCTATCCGCCCCTGACCCACGCCCTTCCTTTCCCATAGTGTTTCAATTTAGCTCCCCTCTCATTCCAACGAGCCCCCCCCTTCCCTCTGAATCTCTCCTCTCTTCCCCCCCTTAACATCATTCATTCGTTCGTACGTCGTGCCCCCCTCTAGGAGATACGGAGATTTGCGCTTGCCTTCGTTCTTTTTTGGGGGCCTTGTTTTTTCCCGGTATGTGTATCCATTCTTCCCCGTAGTAATTTCCTTTTTTGGGCACGCTTCGACCTTTCCTTTCCCTCTACTTCATGGTCCAGTTGTCCGATATCGATTTATGAACATTTAGATTGCCTTTTTACTCGATTTTCTTTTTCCCTCGCTACCGTCCTGTGAGCACTTACTTTTTTTTATCTCTGTCCTTTCCGCATTCCCGATTTCCTTCCTATTGCGAATAACTTCCGAGTGGCAGATACCCCCCCTCCCCCGTTTCTTGGCGAGACCCTCCCCTTCCTTTTTCGGCGTCTCTGTTTCAGCACCTGACGGTGTCCTCGACCGGTTTCCCCGACGACGCGAACGGTCCCACTTTCCCTCTCGCTTCCCGTGCTTCCGGGCGTTACTCTCGCATTCCTGTGACTTCGACCCCCTTTTTTTACGTTGTTCTCATCTTCTCTTTACGCGTCCTCTGAGGTATACTATATGTTCTACCGGCCTTCTGAATGGGCTCCGTTCCCCATTTTTCCGCGCGCTTACGAAGATCCCCAAGGTACAGGTTTTTTCCCCCTCTGCGCCTTCCTTTTAGTACCTGCCGTCCAATTATTGTCCTTGTCCAATGCTTCGGCAAGCTTATTGCCTTTTTCTTCTTGCTTCTCGTATCTTTAAGTTGCGTTTTGTTTTTTTTGCCTCCCTCTCATACTCGGTTCGTCTTCCTTCCCTCTTGGGCCATTCGTTTTTTTTTTTCAATTCGCCTCGTCAGGTTCTTTCCGGCCGTTTATTCACTTTTTATGACTACCTCGGCATCGCTTCTCTTCCTGTCCGCGATCCCCACGATAGTGCCGACACTATGCCCCCCCCCCTTTTCTCCTACGCACTGGGGTCACTCCCCCCTACATTTTCCCCCCCCGATTACCTTTGCCCTTTCTCGCGCTTACGACTCCCGTCAGGTGGAGATATGTGCTCGGCCGCAGGTTCTGATCAAACATACTTGATTACCCCTTTATTGATTTCATGCCTGTTTTGAGATCGTCGCAGACCTTCACAGTTTACTATAACCAGATCCTCCGGGCAGTCGCACAGGTCACCCCCCCCTCTGTCGCATTGGATTTCCCATCCGTCTTTGAGTACCTAATCAGTGACAACAGTTTCTCGAATTCACCCCTCCCCTCTTCTGAAATGACCCTCCCTTTTTTGCTCATTTTTATGAGTGCTTTTGAACGTCATTGATGCGTCGCCCCTGACGCTTCGCTTGTCCCTTTTCTCCCCCTCCTTTCTGCACCTGCCCTTAATCCTTGTTTTAGTGGTTTGGCCAGTCCCCCCCCGCCCTGTGGATTCCCCCCCCATTCAGTCCCCGTTTCGCATCCTCACTTTTTTTGAATCCGTTTAAGCTGCTCCTTCGTATGGGTCTTTCCTCTACCCTTCGTTCCTCAGCCTGTCCCAAGTTCGTCTGCCTTGTGTGGCCCCACCATTGCCGCTCTGTTCCCCCATTAACTGTGTTAGGACCTTTTCCTTCAGAATTTCCTTTCCCCCCCCCTTTTGATAGTAATTCTTTCCTGACCCCTGAGTATAGTATCCCGCGGCTTTCAAAACTTTAAGATGTTACATCTCTCGTTCTTTCAGTTTTTGGTTTCCGGTTTTCTGACTCTTTACTCTCCCTCCCGGCTCGGAGCTTCTCGGACCTAGCTTTTCCCCTCGCTGGAACCGCAAAATTCCCTTAGCTCCCCCTCTTTCCTACGTGATCAGTGCTGGTTTTTTGTGCCGGATTGCATATCGACTACTTCCAGTCGTAATTGAAGCCACGCACACTTTTTTGTTATACTCGCGGATTATCTTCTCCATTCTCATTCAACCACCCCTACCCCGCCTTCCGTTTTTTTATAAGTGAAACGTCCCTATGCCTGAACTCCCGTTACTGCTTTTTTCTCGACGAGACTCCTCTTCCCTCTCTCTCAATAACGGGACCCTCTTTCCCCCTTTGTTCGTACCTCTTCTCCCTTTAATTACTTATGTTCACTCTGATCAGCATAGCTTGAAACTTCACTTCTCCTTTCCCTTCCTTTAGGCTCGCTCTTCGATGGTCCCTCTACTGGTCCTCTCTTTTTCCCTTGCCTACCCACCCACTTATAAGTGCTTTTTCACCTCCCTAACTTCGAAATGCAGTGCAGCATTTCGTTTCCCCTGACGTTGGGCGACGGTAGTCGTCTGAGCTACCCGGCACCCTTTCGGCTTTTCGAGGCTGGCTTTTCCCGAGTAGTCTCTTACTTTATTTTACCCTCCCTTTAGGAGGATTTTCCCCTCTTTCTGATTTAAGGTTTTCTTCTGCATTTTCTTCCTTCTCGATACCGCTATTCGGATATAATTTAGAGCACTCCTCCTATGAGAGCAGATTCACTTCTCCGCACTCCTCTCCCCCACGTCTATCTTAAGCCCCCCCCTTCTTTTGTCCTCCATTTTCCTGAGTTGCCTTCCTTTTAATCACTCCTTTTATTTTTAGGTTATCTTTCCCTAGGCCCATGTTCTCCTGATCCTTCTTTCTGGTGACAAATGTGGGCTATTTCTTTGATTCATTACATTACTATGCTGTGAAACACCATTTTCTCCTTTCTTTACCGATTTTATACGCTCTATTTACTGCGATCTAGTTTAGCCAGTTTTTTCCTGAAATTTGTTTTTTAAGTTTTTCTTCTTCTGCCTTTTACTTCCCCATGCATTTCTTATTGTAATCTTCCTCATGGACCCCCCTATCTTCTCCTCCCTCCTTGTGTGAACTTCATTACTCCCTCAGTAGCCTTCCCCCACCATTTGCCCTCCTTCCCATTTGGTTTTACTCTCCGCTCGACACCCGGCCCGCCTGCCTTCCCTTTTCTTCGTTGGTGCATTTCTAATCCTTTTTTCATTTTCAACTGCACCTATCGTTGGTTTCTTTTTAGTAGCAGATTCTATTGCCTATTTCTCTCAGGCCGCAGTCGTAGCCTGCTTCTCCTTTCTCTTTCCCCTGAAGTTCTTGCTGATTTATTCATCAATCGGTTCCCCTGCCTTCCTGTTCTGGAGAAAGTTCATTGTGTCCACTGCCATTCTTCGCTTCCTGGTATCGTTTTTTTATCAGCTTCTCACTTGGTACGCTACTCTTCCATCTCCTTCGAAAAGGGACCCGTATTTCTTCGGCTGTTCCCTGTTTGGGAACCATTTTTGTTCACTTTTCTGGTACTCGTAAGTTTTTCAGACGACTCCCCCTATGCCGAGAATGTGTCTTTCCGGACTCTTTCCTCTTCCCGATATCGCCCTGGATCCCGCAGTCGTACAAAAGATCCTAGTCCTCTCAGTCCCTTGGATATCCTTCTAAAGGGTCATCCATCTGCCCTCCCCCTGCCTCCTTTTGAAGGTGTTCTTCTCTTTTACAGTCCCCGGACTTTCAGATCCTGTTTCGCGTAGTTCTTCCTAAAATTTACTGACTCTTTTCGCAGGAGCTTCATAACCCTTTTTTCCTTTCCCGCGTGTCCCGTTAGTATTCTACGCGGGGTCCTTACTTTGTTCCCCCTACTTCTGATTTGTTCCTTTCTCCTCCCTGTTGCCTTTTTGTTTATTACTCCCCCCCTCCCCCCCCCTTACTGGGTCTGAGCCCTCTCGCAGATTCCCTTTTGCTAACAGTAACCCTACTGGAACCATCGTTCCGTCTCGTCTTGAATTTTCCCGTGTTTCGAGTTCCAGCTATACGTATGACTTCCTTGCCCGATCAAGCTGCTAATTTACCATTTTTCCTTCCCATTTTCTCGATGATTCCTTTCCCTTATGGTGTTTTGTCAAAGGCCAACACCGCTTTCTCCCAGGCCTTTGAGTTCTCTTCTCTTTCGTCAGCGCACCTGCCTTGACGCCCCTGAGGGTCGCACGCCAGTATATAGAACTTCGTTGCCCACTTTATGTGATCCCACGTATGACTTCTCCCTTCCCCACAGCGGTTCCCTTTCCTCTAACTTAGTTCCGGTGTCCCTTGGCCCTTTAGTAAGACCTATGCCCGCGTTATCTTGCCAGGACCTGCCCCCCCTTTTTTTCTCGCATGGTGACATCCCCCATGTGGGTCACATCCAGCTGTTTAAACCACCGCGACACTTCGCTCTGTGCTAATATAGCCCCTTGGACTTAGGCCCGAAAGCGCCTTTCCTCTTTTCTCGGTAGGGTGGATTCAAAGTTTTGGCAGTCTGAAAGTACACCTTTTTGTCCCATTCGGCCCCCTTCTTAAATGAATTGGACTAATCCCCCCTTTCTTGTCCCCCCATACTCCTTTTCTTTGGACTGTACCACATACTGCAGTCCGTAGGCGTGGTCAGATAAAACTGTTCCCTCTCTCCGTCCAGACACTCCTCTCCCTGTGCCCCCTTGCTCAGGTCTCCTCGCGTCAGATTCCCACTAACTTCACGAGTTTCCCCCCTTGAAATTTGCGAAGCCCTTGCGGAATGACACTTTTAGTGCGCTGCCCTGTTTTCAAGTGGCCTTGCTTCTTTTCTGAGGATGGAGGACTTGTCCCGGTCTCCGCAGAGGTAACTCTCCTTTTTCTTTCCCCCTGATTGTTTATTATTTTTTTAAGTAATTTATCTAACCCGCTTGCCTTTTCCTCCTTTCCCGCACCAGCGTCCTGAGTAGTCTCCTTGCGTAACAACGCGATTTTCACGACATTGGAGGTGCTTCTTATCCGCTGATTTGTGTTCCACTTCGCTAACGTCGGCTGTATTCATGTCCAGAAGTCGCCCACAGGACTTAAGCTCTCCAGTTTTTCCTCGCCACCGGTTCTCGTCGTATGATTTTCAGAATGCATCGCAGATTTTATAAGCATTTGAGTTTTTCTGACGTTCCCTTTCTTTCACGCTCTACCAGGCAGTCCTTTTTCCTAGATGCAGTGTACGGAATTCCGCATCCAGTTATGATTTTGAGCATTCCGTCCCAACACACCCCCCCCCCCCCCTCCCAGTGTATAGGGCGTGATCCGCCCTGTCATCTCTCCCTCCCCCCTTTCCCAAGTATTTTGGAGTGCTCTGATCAGTAGTGTGCTCGCAACCGGTGAATTCCCTCGGGTTGCTCGGAGTTAACCCTGTGTCACACTCCCCTTCCGAAGGCGGCTCCGCGCGTAGTCTCCTCCTCGCCCGTCTTTCTCGTTACCCTTTCTCCCCCTACGACGATCCTTTCTCCGGTTTGCCAACTTTGTACGAATCTTTTTGTCTTTTTTTTTCCTTCTCTTGCTCCTTCTGAAGTTGCCTCCGGTCTTCTTATTTTTCTCGCCAGACCAGATCGTTCCCCCCCATTCTTCTCTTATGGATCTCAGTAAGCTTTCTAAGGACTCTCTTGTGAATTCTCTTCTTTTCCTATACTAATGTATGTTTCTCGCGAGTCCATCCACTCTCCGCGGTGCGGGAGTACTGCAACAGTTTTCTCCCCCCCTACCTCTGTGATCCCCATTTCTTGATCCCTTACTCCCTTTTAACCCCCACGTGCATCCCCCCTGCACACACATGCAATGTTCCTTCCACCCGCCGACCACGCTTAGAAACTCTCCAAAGCGCTTCCCCCCCTTCTCCCTTTCCTCTTAGTCGACCGGTCAAGACCCTAGTCTTCGGTATCGCTCGCTGCTCGTTGTGTGGTCCACCGTTTCCCCTTTCCCCCCCTTTGACATGCTTTGGATCATGAATGTTTTTTCTCCTGCGGTTTACGACAAGCGTCCCCGCCTTCCTTTTTTCCCCCCCGCCCACTATGAGGACACGACTAAGCGTTATTTTCCTTACGTTCCTGCCTCGCCCTTTGGTGTCGACGTGTTAGCCCCCTTCGGTCTTCACCATACGTACCCCCTCCCCCTCTTCTCGACAGATGATTATTGACAGCAATAAGCGGCTAGGGAGTTCCCTATAAGAGAGTTACGAATACTTCTTTTTTTTTTTAGTCTTTTTTTCCAAAATTTAAACAATTTTACTTCCCTTTTCCCCTGCTTCTTTTGTCAGCTTAATCATCCCAGCGAGTAGATATGCTCCCTCCTCTTTTCCCCGGACTCTACGCCTACCTGGGTGTACGTAAGATCGAGCGCTTTTGTCGCATTTTTAGTCCTTTCCCTCTGGGCGAGTGGTTGTTTTCACAAACCTTCTCCTAGCCAGAGACTTATTTTCTCCCCGCCTGCGCTTTCCCTGGTCCGTCTCCATTCCGCCGATCCTACCCCCATCACACGCTCCCCCCTTGGCTGGCCCCCCTTTCCCACCGTGTTGACTGTTAGTGTTCCCCCAACTTTTTTTTTCTTCCTACCACAATTAATCCACGCACGAGCTCTTCGCCGCGAGATGCGAAAAGCGCCGCCCACATCGCGCTTTCCGTCTCGCCAGATACCTTCATTCGTAAAATTGGAGGTGTGTCGACGCGCCAGCTCCCCCTATTGATTAATACTTCCACTCTTGGTCACCAAGCTCCTGTCCTGTTCTTTTTTCTTTTCCCCCCAGAGACTGGTTTTCCAGCACGCAACCCATTTCACTATGTTCGAGTCGTGCGGCTAAGTAACTTCGGGTCCTGACGCCGATCCCGTTCTCCTTTTCGATACAAGCTGACATCTCGATGGACCGCGGTTGTTTCCCCCCCCCCTTTCAGTAAGACCTCTTCCATTGTTGGCTGAGTAACTCCTTCCTGGAATGATTCGGCCTCCTTCTCCTTTAAAATTCTCCCTGTAGAGTCCAAGGCATGGCCCGCGGTTAAGCCGGACGATTACTGTCACGGTTCCGTTTTCTATTTTCTTATAGTCTGGTGTACGTGACCCCACCTTAAAGTCGTATTCTCCTTTTCGTATTTGAAGACGTGCCCACGTGCCTTTTTTCGAATCTTGCTTCACCCGGCACGTTCCTTCCCCCATTCTTTTCCATTCTCCCTTTGTTTACTTTTGAGAAGTCTTCTTGCCGAGTCAGGCGTTATTGCTCCTATCGGCTGCCCCTCGTCCCCACATCGTACAGTTTCCCCTTACGCTTTTTTTGCCAAATTTCCCGGTGATGTTGAGGAACCGGTGATTTTTTCTTTCCCCACTCACTCTTCACAAGAAAATGTGATCTGAATCCCCCTCCGATGAAGGATACCCCGTGGTCCGTCCTTCCCCCTCTGCATAGGCCCAGCAATTTAACCGCTGGTTTTTCAAGAGCCTTTTTTAGAAGTTTAGTTTCGGCCCTATTTACTTCTCTTTAATGCCCTATTTCTCTGCCCTGCGGACACATCCTTACACTACTGCCAATGGCTTGTTTCCCTCTGCCCTTTACCCTCGCCCGCTGCTTTTCCTTCTTCCCCCCCCCCTAAGTGTCCTTTCACTCCGGCTTTCGGTAGTCCCCCCCTCTAGACGACTTCAACGTAGTTCCGTCCAAGGAGCGCGGCATAGTTTTTTGACTTCGTCCTTTTCCCCTTCCCCATCCCCTCCCTTTTTTAAAGTCCCCTGATTTCCGATTTCCCGAATTTACGTCCCTGAGAAAATTCCCCTACTTTTGGTCTCACTGTAGGACATCAAATGCTCTCTTTCCCATTAGTGTAATAACATAGCAAGAACTGTCCTTAGACAACCGCATAGCCCATGACAGTACTTTGCTTACTTTTGACGATTCTATCCCTCCGCTTTTCAACTTCCCCCCCTAGACCTAGCCGTTTATTACCCCAGCGACAATTCATCAGTATTCCTCTCTCGATTCGCCTCATATCGCGTTATTAGTGTTATGGCTTCTATATGTTCCCCCATACCCTTTCGTGGTCCGTGCCTAACTTGAAGCGCACTCTTCATAGAGGAGTTGATCCAAGAGGTCTGAGAGATAACTCCCTTGTACTGTGTTAGAGGCAAACCAGTGCGGGGTTCTTTTTGGCTCCTTTTTACCCTAATTACTAGGACCGGTGTAAACTTCCCCCCCCCCCCTTTTTTTCTTTCCGTCTAACTATATTGTCTGAAGGCTCCATACCCTCTTCTTCTCAATTTGAGTTTTTCCACCTTCGAAGCTCGTGATAGAACTTAGTTTTGGGGCATCCTTCGCCAACTCCTGAGTCTACTTAGCTCTTTTCAGACCCCTGACGATGAGACGACATTTTTACGTATTAATACTACCCCCTTTTTTTTCTGTTCTCCTAGGTACTTCGGCCCCATGTTAGTCTCTCTTCTGGTGAAAATCTCTCGTGACTCTCTTTGTATTGGAAGGAACTTCCCATGTTGATATGACTTTCTTTCCCCCCTGATATATCTATGTTTTTTTTTTTATTTAGTTTAGCGTTTGTAATCTATGATCTTTCAAAGGTGAAGTTTTCCCCCGTTTGTCCCTTCGGTCGTTCTAAGATGAAGGCACAGAAGACGCTCCAGTTCTGAAGGTCTTTTTTGCCTCCAGGACAGTAATGTCCTCCCTCCCTGAATCCTTGACACAGTTAGGCCCTTTTGTTCGGGCCGGTTCTCTCGTTTCTTCCAAAGCTTTCTCTTGGACGTAGCTCCCGGACTATGAGTGATCGAGCCATTTCAAGTCCGCACTTCGATGATCCTGCTCTTACGGAATTGCCCCTGCCTTTTCTGTCAAGACGATTTCCCCTCAACCTGGTTATTTTTTCGTCCCTTTTACATTTTCTGCTCCTTGTTCCAATTCTTTTGGGTTTTAGGTTTTCGTGCGGTTCTAAGTTGACAGTAACGGTCCTTCTGGGTCATGGATGGATTTCCCCGTGGATGTTGGTTCTTGAAGTTTTTGGACTCCGAGAACCACCCTGATGGTCCCTGTATCTGGCGCCTGGCGCTTTAACGAATTTCCTCTCCGATCTTGTACCCCCCGACCTGAATGCGATTCCTCCTAGCTCCTTCTTTCCTTCGTAGAGAAGGGTGCCTCGTGAGGTCTTTTCGTCTAGTGCAAGACTGATAAATCCTTCGCCTGAGCTTTATTCCTGCAGATCAGATCTCGTTTCATTTCTTTCGGAGTCCCCTTTTCCCCGAGCACTACCACTCGTACTGACCTCTCTTGAACCCCATTTTTCTTTACGGGTTCGGTTTTTCGCTGGGGCTTTTTGACGTTCGTACACTCTTAGTTTCTTTAAAGCCCTCCCCGTGCTTTCCTGAATTCTCCCCCCAGGTGCGTGTTTGTTCAGATGAACTTTCGGACTCCCTGAGGGCCATTTTTATGAGGCCCCCTCGAAGTTACCCCTGCCCCTCCCAGACGCGTTTCATTTGAGATTACTTCACACTTCTCGAATCTTTCTATCCCCCTAGGGAAATCAGCTTCTGATCAGTTACCCCCGTCCTCCTCTGGATGTCCTTTCTTTTTTCTTTTTTATGTTGCTTTGGAACAACTGTAACCACGACCAGTTTCAAGAAAAGTTTTTGCTGCCGTCTCGACCCGTTCTCAGATAGCAGTTCAGCCGAACTTGTTTTTTCTTACGCCCCCCAGACTCTATACGACATTTACGCGACAAAGGTTTTTCATTCATTTTCCTCTCCCTCACTCGGAAATTGCCTTCGTCACTTTGTCGTTTTGTGTCTCCCTAGCTTCCCTTTCCTTCCGTTCCCACCAGTGGCAGCCTGCAACATGGTGGCTGTTTACGGCCTCTTCCTCACCCCACCGCGCTGGTCCCTCTTGGCAACTCAGAGACATTCTCCTATTCCACAGCTCAAGAACTCCGGGGATGAAGCACGAGCGCCTTTCACGTGATGTTTTTTAGGGATTCCCAGTGCGGTTGGAGTCTCCACGGACCGTGAGGCCCCTTTCCTGTACGGATCGTCGCGACGCGATCCGATTTCTCTTTCCGGATCCTTTGCACAGACACCCTCGTCTCGCGTCCTTTTCCTCCCTTCCGGGTCGTATCGACGACGAAGCTCAGCTCGTCGCCTCCGGCGTATTCTGATTCTCCGGTATTTTTCGCGTGCCCCCTCCTTCCCCATTTCAGCAGCTTGCGTCTTGCTGAAGAGCTCCTGAGAAGGTTTGTGTTTCGTTTCAGGCCGTGCCAGGTCGCAGGTTAACCGGGCCAGTATCGATTCGGGTGCCTGAACTGCCATAGGGTCTCTTCGAGACGTAGTTGCGTTTTTCCCTTCAAACCCCTCTTTTTCGATTGCCCCCTGTGTGCGATTTTAGACCGCCCCCTGCGGCGAGCTCCCGAAAGTCTCAACAGCCTCCCTCCTATTTCTTCCGAGGCCCCCCTTTTTTCCTTAAGCTTCCTTGATTTCTGGTGCAATTAGTAGCACTTTTCGGAGTCTTCCTCTGTCCAACGCCGAATTTTTATTCCTTCCTCTCAGGACGTCCCCGTTTTTCTTTCTGCCCCCAGTAAGCTTTATTGTAGACGCTAGTCTCCCTCTCCCAGTTTTCGTCCTTTGGAAGAGCTGCGTTGTGTCCTCTCTTCCAGGAACTTTTTCTCCCCCCCCCCTGACCTCGCGCCTAGTACACAGCCCGGCGGGTTAGTATTTCGCACACTCGTTCGTGTTTTTCCATTTCCCTCTTTGATGTTCACTTTATCTTTAGATTTCGCCTTCTGTTTGCGCTCCACTTCCTCCGTTCCTTCCGGTAACCGTGTACCCCGTGAAACATGGTTTTAACAGACCCCCCCCTTCGCGGAATCCTAGTTCCTCTCCCCTCCATTTGCGTCAATTTAGAGAAGATACCGTGTCTCGGTATCTTAGACCTCTTTTCTTAATAGGTTTCATGTTTTTTCCCCCTTCCGTTGCAGTCATATCGCCGTTTTTTGTGGAGCGGCTTTATGAAGCTCATCCCTTACTTTAGGTTGTAAGTCTTAGCGCCCCGGCTTTCCCCTTGTTTCAGCTCTCTTTCCTTCCTACTTTGGTTTGTCTTCTCGATTCAAAGAGCCTTTCTCGCCGGGGATTGGTTTTCTGTACGCTCCCCTCCCTCCCTCTTTTGACCTTTTCTGATCACGAGATACGTGACCCCCCCCCCCGTCGCAGTCCTTGTTCTCACCTTATAATTACCCCAAGCTCATTTGATCTTCCACTTTTTTCCGCGCTCCCATGTATCTCTCTTTTCCTTGCAACCTAACTCTTTTAGAGGTAGAAGTTATAGCCTTTGGCGATTTTGCGTTTTTTTCACCTGGGGTAAGGTCCCCCCTCCCCCCTTCGGTGGGAGTCTTTTCCCCAACCCGTCTACCTTCGTTTTAATTTCCCTTTCTCGCGTTTTTCATCGAGGCACTTCTGGCTGCCGTATTAACCTACCTCGGTTTCTGCTTTTCATCCTGGTTAAGTTCCGGTGACCCCTCCCTTTACTGAGACCCAGGCTTTGCGCTCTAGACGCTGTTCTTTCACCCCCTCCTGCATTAGGAATTTCCCTCGTTTTTAAGGCCTGACGCTACTCCTTAATCCTTTTTAGGTAATCTCTGGGACGTCCCTCCCTACTTTTCTCAAGAATGAAACAGGCCATCGCCGCCGGTCCACCTGCCAGAGTCCCACTTCATAGTCGATGCTGTTTATAATTCCTATTTTTATTTTCCCTGTGAATTTCCCGTTTTATCTAGGTTTTCTTTTCCCCCCTAAGGTCGTATTCCATTCGTGAGCAGCGATTTATCCTTAAAGTCGCCATACGTGCATCTTTTCCCTCTTATACCCTCTTTCCAAGGGGATGTTCTCCCTTTGCAGCTGCTCTTGTCAGGGCAGGCTTTCCTGGATCAATTTTCTTAAAGGGTTTTGACCGTCTTTCTTACTTGGATTCTATCCCGTCCTAGATGCCTTAGTTTTTGGACCCCCCAGTCGTGCTGTTTTTCCCCGCAGTCCCCCCAGTTTTCCCCTTACCCCCTTGTATTGTTCCTTTCTTCGTCCGGCCTGAGGAGCTTTGATGTATTTTCCGATGATTTCTTCCTCATTTCCTCATGTTCCACCGGGGTTTTTATTCCCCTAGCCCGATTCCCCCTCTTCCGAAGGAGCATTGGGAGTTGTCTACCGTTCCACTTAGGGCTCCTGTTGAATCGATTATTTTCACAGCGTGTACTTTTTTATACCGAGAACTTTTTCCTCGTCAAATTTCCAGTTTCCGAACACAGGCCTCCCTTTTTTTTCCGTGCTGGCATGCTGACGCTTACCGGTCTGTTATTTTCCCTTTCGGCCGGAAAGCCTGTTCTCCCCTAATGGCAGGGTGGACCGATTGATTTATCCTGGATTTCGTGTCTGCCCCGGTGAGAAGGCGGTTTCTGATGAGTTTTTTTCGGGGATTGATGGATTTCTCTTCTTTCTCCACTCTCAGTACGATCTCCCCTCAAGATTTTTGTGCCTTTGTTTCCCACCATGACTTGAATTCCTCACCCAGGTCGACTAGTATTTAGTTAACTGTGTGACACCCCCGTTTTGTTCATTCTTTTCGATACTTTTCTTCTAATGCCAACCGACTCCTGTTTGGACCAGTTCTTGTTCTTCTTCAGTGGAAGCCACCTGGCAAGCTTGCGCGTGACCCGGAGACTTTGATTTCAGCGTTCCCAACATGCTTGCAGGAAAGTTCCCAGTTCTAGGACTTTAGTTCAGAAAAAGTTTAAGTCTCCCCCCCTCGGATCCCCGAACCGCCCCGTGAAGCTGCAACTTATCGTTCTTACCCCCTTCGTTTTCGCCTGACCCGAACTTTGTGTGAGGTAACTTTTCTCGCGATTTCCCTTCCCTCCTCCCCTTAAACCCTGCCTTTCTCCTTGCGTGGATTTTTCTGCTTTCTAAAGATTCGTCTTGCGCGGTACGCGTCGGCTACGACGTAGCTACTTGTGCTTTTTCTTAGTACGTTCCCACGATCTTCCGACTCCAAGTCGTTTCCTGTACTCCCCCATCATCTCTTGCATCTGTGATCGTCGAATTGGAATTGCACCACACGGTCCCTAATAAGGTTTCACGTTTTAACGCGCTTTGTCTCAAGGCCTTACAGTTGACGCTGAAAAGCCCCCCCCCTCTTGAGAATCAATTAGTTACGACGCTACTTGGAAGTTGACTTGTCATGTACCTTCTGGAACCGATCTTCAATAAGCCGTGACATGCTTCGACTCGATTAACGTGTTCCCCTGACGAGACCGCTTCTTTTTTTTTCGTATCACCACTCTGGTTAAGTCTCAGACGCCGTCCCCTCCCTTGAGACCGGCTTCCTTCACCGCCCCCTCTCAATCCCCTCGTTCCGGAGGTTGACTGGACGAGACGCCGACCCTTCGGACTGACTTTGACTTGACTATTTTGTCTTTGGTTGACCCGTAATTCTTCCCGGCGACGTTGCATGTCTCCTTTTTTATTTGCCGCTTTACCTTGGACCGTGTAACCCCCCGATCTCGGAGTAGGGAAAGTCGTTTTCTTTAGTCCAGCTGCGCTGTATATTCATAACTACGACCCCAGTCTCAGAGCTGGTCAACCTAATCCGAGTGCCACTTTTTTCTTTTAATAACCCCTGTTTTTGCTTTTTTCGTCCTTGCTATTTCGAGTATGAAATCTTCCAAAATGTCTTGAGTCGTCGTCGGGTTTTCCCCCCTCTTTGTCTGTAGTGGTTTGCTAATGTCCCCCCCTTTTCTTAAGGTTTAGTTCATTCCATGGCTGTGCGGGTATCGTCTAGTTCCCATATTTTGGATCCCAGGGCCTTTTTCCCGCGATAAATGTCGCACTACTTTTCTTTTTCCCAGTTCCGTGCTGCAATTACGTGGTCCTTGACCATATGGCATTCCCCTTTTTTTTCGCGTTAACTTCAAATGCTCCCCCCTTGGTTTCCTCTTCGATCGTTTCTCTTTTTATCTTCCCCCCCCCGGAGTGCATCACAACGCAGTCTTTGGGCGGCTTTTCTTGTATGGAACCCCTCCCTCTCTTTCTATCCCAGCATGAGCCCTCTACGGGTCACGCTTCCTCCTCTCTTTAGGTCCTGCTGAGGGAGGAAGATCTCGGTGCCTATCCTGTTCAGTGACTGTACGTTCTCCTGTAAAGTTCTTTTTCTTCCGGGGAAGCTTTGTATTCTCGACTAACCTTAGATCGCTTAAGGTAGATCGTTTCTGGAACCCATTTCTTTTCTTTCCGTTTTTCCTCCCTTAGAAGAATACATCCTCCCCTGCGTTTTGTGCTTTCTTCCATTCCAGCTTTATCGTTTTTTTTTTTTTTGACACTCCGTAAGCATTCTGGATTTTCGTCGTAGTTCGTCTCGCAGCGTCTGATCCTTTGGGGGCCTTCTCCCTCGACTTCCCTGAAGGTAGTGGTTTCCCTGCCCTTGCCTCTTCGATTCTGCCTTGGTCTACTCCGGAGTAGGACTCAAACGACCACTTCACTTCGATCCTCTGCTTCTGGAGGTGTTCAGCGGCGTTTTCGGCTCCTAGTACTCTCAAGGTTTTCGTCCCCCCCCCCTTTCCTACTAGCACGTTTTGTATTACTAGAAGCTTTTTCTTCGTTTTACTACCCACAGTGTTTTTTTCCGCTCAGCCTTTCGCACAGTTCCCTTTTCTCGGCTACCCCAAAACTCCTTCCCCCCCCCCCTGTTCCGCCTATGGCTCTTCCAGGCAGCCCCCGCCTTCTTCGCAATAACGCCACCCCCTGGCAAAGTCTCGGTTCTTAGCATTCCCTTTATTCCTGAGAAGGGTGGATGCCGTTTCGTTGGATTTACCCACGGACACCACGTGACTCCCATGGTTTTGTATCCTGACAGTTTTCTTCGCCGTCTGGCCAGCAGATTGGTGTCCGAACACCCATGCCCTATTGAAGCCCCCTTTTTGGTTCTGTCCCATCCTCCGTCTAGACCCGCGTCAGTCATCGGCTTTCCTAACGGCTCCCCCAATTTAGACTCTGTATCTCGTCGAAGTGTTTAATGACCTTTCCCGTTGTGAGCTGGTTATAGAATGCAGTCCCGGTCACTTTTGCTTTAGATCATTAGACGAGCACAGCGTCCCTTTTCTCTTTGCACGGAATTTTGAACTCGTGATTTCGTCTTCTTTCGAAACCTCTTTTCTGAAACTGAGAAGGTGATGGCAATTCCTCTGGATCTCCTTGACTTGAGACTTTTCTGTATGTTTAGTTCACCATTATAATAATGCGGAGAGATCGTTTCTACTGTTGCCTGAATTTCTCTTTTTTTTCTTGATTTGCACTTCCGATTGCGCAGCTTTTTTGTTCATTTTTTCTTAGTAGTCACGTTCCTACGTCCACCACTTCTTCTTTTCCCAATAATTCGTTTCTTTACAGGACCCTGTCATACTGCTAATCTTTGCCTCTTTTCGGCCGCGGCCGTTAGAGTCGGGTTGCCCAAATTGCTGTGTCTAGCTTGGCCTCTCTCCTGTCTTGGTGAAGACAAGATACATGCCCGGGGTTCCATTAGAAACACAAGAGTTCCTCCCTCCCTGGATCCCGTATTTCCCTCTGATGAACTTTTGGGCAGGGGCGGCGAGCTGCCTTGGAATCTTCGCTGTCCTTTCGGTCCTTCCTCTCCCTCCTGGATTTCCTCTAGGTAAGTTCTATCTTTGTCGCACTCGCGGGCTTGTTAGAATCTTTACTCCTCCAAGGTTCTATACTGCGTCGTCTTTTTCACAGTCCCGGTACCGCAGTTCCTCAAAGGCCTTGAATGAGCTCGGCTCTGTCGTTTTCAAGTCATTCACCTAAGTCCTTGACTTCCCTTTGATTTTGGAAGCATTCTTAGGTTCCCCTTTGTGATTTCCGCCTCTCCTTTTCTCCCAAGGACAGTGAATTTTCTCAGTCCCCCCGAGTACTTTCGAGTAGTGCGTGGCACTATGACGCGGTTCATTTGCTTTTGACGAGTTTCTGTCCGTGTTTTCTGGTGTCTTTTCTTTGATTTTCAAGTCAGGGTTGTAGTTCTGGGGAAGTCTTCAGTTTTTTTCCTGATGCCCCGAGAAGGGTGGTTCGGCTGATCGTTTCGCCGAAGATCAGCTTTTAGCTTTTTTCCTGTCCGCCATCCCGACTTTGGGGACATCTCTTTTTCTATACTTGTGTTTTTTTTAGATTTTACACTACGCAGAGATATGTGACTTAGCGTGCTCCGGCTTGGCTCAACGTTCCCCGCCCGCCTAGTGATTTTTCCCGTATACTCCCCCTCCCTCAAACTCTTTCTACCTCCCTCTTTTCCCTTTTCCACCGGCTAAGAGGGCTCTCGACCGGAACCCCCCAGCCGATGTGGAGCGAGGATACCGTTCTTCCTGCTTCTTTTTTTTTTTTTTTTCTTTATTTTTTCAAAGCAAGGTAAGTGCACTTTTCCACCCGGCGAGGCTGGGACGTTCGCCCCCCCCATTGATTCTCCCTTCATGATATCCACATTCGAGTCCTCTTACTTTTTTTTTCTTTCGTCAGATAGGACTGTCCTCTCGTTTTTTTTTTCTCCTCGGCTACTCAGATTTGGTATGTCTCCTTTCTCTCGTCTCGACCCTTTGGGATCGGTGTCTTTCTCACCCGCGCGTCTTGAAGCATACCCATCCGCGAGGCATGTTGTTTTTCGATTACTTTTTTTTTTGTACGTTGGCATGGCGCCCCCCCTACCCCTCCCTTGACTTCTTTTCACTCGACGTTTTGAGACAACATCCCCATAGCCCGCGCGTTGCGGGTGTTACTCCTTTCTTGTGTGGTTATCACTTCCGATGGTTGTTAATCACCTTGACGGGCCTTTTGGACTCCGCTCCTTTTCGACAGAAGCTCAGTGGTTTTTTTCCAGACCGTGCCATTTAACTCATTTCCAAGGTTTTCCCCCGGGGCGCTTTGTCCCCCGGGGTCCAACTCCCGACCCTTGCTCGTCATTCTGCCCGGGGTACTTTTTTACTTCTTGAGCCTTTTTTTTTTCCCTCGAGCGTGCGGTTTCCTGAGGAGATTTATACTGCCCCGCCCTTAACGGTACACCGTCGACGCTCGTTCTTTCTGACGTTCCTTTGCGTTTCTTCCATATGTGTCCACGGCGTCGGCCTGGACCTCCACATTCCACGGATTTTGTCCCGGAACAGGCCGGTCTTTGCCACGTTCGTTTTTTACAAGTCCGTCCCCCATCACGATGTCACTTCCTCTGTCGTGGCTTGTTAAGTCTTTAGTTGGGGTGTATATTGACTTTCCACATTGCTTGTATAAGCTCATCACCTTTTTGTTGCACCTCGCGTCAAGTACGACCCCTGTCCACCGGTGTGCACCACCGTTCCCTTCCTCGAGAGATTCATAGTCAAATTTTTTTTTTTTGCCTGGCTTTAAGGCACTGTTTCCCCCTTTTTGTCTGACTTCCCAGTTGAATGCCACGCGGTTTTAGTGTTTTTCAATTTTTTTTTGATGCCGTTTTTGTGTTAGCACCCCTTCATCTATTCGCATGGTTTCCGTCGCCTTTTTTCTCGCCGCCCTACAAGTGCTAGCTTTCCAGCTTTTTTCCTGTTGTTCCGTCCCGAATCCAGCCCCACACACTGATTTTCCCCTTGCATGAACTTGGAACCTTCTATCTGATTTTTTCTGCGCTGACCAGCCCTAGCCGATACCTCACACCGAACCTTTCTTGTCTCCTCCGCTGGTACCTATTGGCCCCAGTCTCGTTTACCTTACCGGCCACTGTTAGGCCCTTCACCTCACCCTTTCACACCCGGACCAGTTGAAGACCATGTTCTATTAGTAGATTGTCACCACTCCCCACTTTTTTTTCCTACCGGATTTTAAGTTCCCAGCGGACTACACCATTGACCCTACGACACTGATGGTTCTTCTCTATTATATAAGTGTTTCCCTTTTTTTTCTGTTTATCATACGATTCTTTGGAAACCTTTTTTTGCTTCTAGGCCTGCGGACCCAGCTCGGACATAACTGATTTAGGATTTGCTTAGTTTTCTGCTTTCTCGTCTTCCTCCTACCTTCTAATTAATTTTTTTTTGAGTTACTTCTTTCCGACGCGTTTAAGTCCCCTTGAAACCGATTTTGGCCAGTGGATAGTAGATCGTTTTCACCACCACTTAGCGCATTTGTTTCCATGCATATTTAGGACCCTGAGATTTCCTAGTCTTTTTTTTTTTTTTTTCAGTTTCCCTCTTCGAGAAAATTTCTTCGTGCACCTCTGGCGGTCCCGCCCCTCCACTCCTCTGGCTCTCTTCCCTCCCTAAGATTCTTTCCTCCTGCCCAGTAGATTTAATTGCTCTCTCTTGCTTTTGCCCTCAGATGGGTTCCGTAGCCTCCCTCCTCTTTGAGACGGCAAGAAACTGCTAACTACCTTCCCCCCCTGAGTTTCCCCTGTGGGTTGCGCAAATTCGCACTGGTATTGCGAGTGCCACACTTGGACGGCCCGACGTCCATTCATTCTCCTCCCTCGCGACCTTGATTGCCAACATGGCGCACGCGGTGATGCCGCTTTCATTTCATCGGGTCCGGCGCGTAGTACCTGATACCCGAGGCTCCTTGTATCGTCCCGAATGAGTTCCGTTGTTTTTATTCCATGAGCACCGATCCCCCCGTTTTTTTTCCCCCCCCCCAGCAGATTCTCTCTCCATGGGTAGTAAGATCTCTCTCATCTCCTAATTTTTTTTTTGATTGTTCGGCATCGGCCCCCCCCTTTATTTCTCCTCTTCGTAGTAGCTGAGTGTGCAGCCTTCTGTTTTTGCGAACTTTCCCCAAATGGCCTGCTACTTGGTTTTTTCCCCTTGCGTGCTCTCCTCTCAGACGTTTTTTTTTGTTTTCGTTTACCTGCTATAGTGTGACGGCACTTACTGTTAAACGTGGCACTCTTCCTTTCCTCCGCAGGTCCCCCGCCTTCCCTCGATTTTAGTTTCGTCCCAATGGTGCATCGCATACGGTCCGGGCATCTCCCGCTCTTCCCTCACCTCTGCGCCCCGACGGATGTCCTTACCGTTTCGATTTTCCTTTTCTAGTGAAACGCAGACCTCTCTTCTTATTTTACCCCTGCGTCGAGACGTCCCATCGATGCCCTCTTCTTTTTCTTTTTAGTTTTCCTCAGCTTCTCTCCCCGAACGCGAGGAAGTTCAGGTCTTTTTTTTTCAGAAGCTTTGCCGACATGCTAGCGGTCTGGTCCTCTAGGTTTTGGATGCGCTTCCCCTCCGAAGTATGTCGTCCGTTTTTTTTGCTAGAAGTCTCGTTCTGTAGGAGAGCTGAGATCTTTACACCACGGACTTTCTTGAGAGGTTCTTCATACGCCCACCCCCTGATGCACGGGAGGTTCGTATTTCTTTCGCCTTGAAGTAGTAGACGTTAAGAACCCTTTTGCCACTAAGCAGTAGTAGCTATCGTGAATCTTTTTTTTATCTTTAGAGACTTTGGAAGCCAGTCACCTCCACGCGACATGCAGGTTCTTTCTCCTGCGGTTCCGTTATCAGTTGTCCTTGCTCAACTCTCACACGTTGATCAAGATCCTTCCACCTTTTCTTTGTACCAAGGGGGTCTGGTTGTGGACCGGCCGGTTCATACCCGATGCCCTACTCCGTTTTTTTTTTTCTTAGCCTTGTCCCCCCGCGTGAATTCTCCAACATTTTCCTGTCAGCTTGATCGCTCAGCTGACATTTTGGTTTTTACACCGACGTTTTTCCCAGACTGACCCCTTTGTTTTCCCCCCCCCCTCTACGTACTCTTTTTTAGGGCCACTCGAACAAGAAGATATAATCGTACCAAAGCCTTCCCCCCACCCGTAGGCGGTTTAGTTAATTCTTCGATCCGTAAGGTCGTTTTTCTGCCCCCCCTCTTTCTGAAAAGGAGTGTGTCGTGCCTTGCTCTATTTCCTTTTTTTTCTTTTTTCCACCCAGATATAATTTTTTCCCCTTAAGAGTCTTTTAACCAGTGCCGAAAAGAGCCAGTGCCTTCGCGCCAATTTTGGGATTTTTGCCCTTTCCCCAGCCTTATCCCCGTTTTGTTGTTTTCCCTCTTTGGCCCTGCCCCCACCATGGCGGGTTTTAACTGAAGTTAGAGGCCCCACCGCCGTTCTTCGGTACAAAGCTCTTTCCCTACCTAGCCAATGCCCGACTTGGATTCGATGCGCCTTCGACATCGTATGCGGGCGGATTTTCCAGCTCTGCTCAATTTGAAGCCCCTTTGAACGGCTTTTCCTTTCCGACGCTGAATTGTCTTCTTCCTTTCGTTAAGGACGCCCCTTCTCCCCCTTTCGTTTACGTTTCCTTTATCCCTGAAGATGTCCTCCAGATCTGCTTGCGCATTCTCCGCTCTTCGCCCGAGCCTTAAGTCAGACGTCTGTCAACCCGGGCTTCTCTTGACCCGAGCCTTCGGCTCTTCCCTTTTTTGAGTTTCACAAGCGCCGGTTACTGCTTGAAGTTGAGTCAGTTGCGTACCGGTTTTTAGCGAGCCGGTTACCTCTCTTCGTTCGCCTTGACTTTGCGTCTTATGTCAGCCGGAGTTGACACAAACACTCGTGTCCTGCGGTTGCTGATTCGCCATGCCCGGTCGGATGACCCAATTTCAGTTATCTTTGACCGAGTGCGGTTAGGTCTTCTCATTTCCTTTTCCATAGACTCATAGAACCCCCGTAGGATGGTTCCCAGCGTCTTCTTCGGAAGGTCGTGCGTTCCCTAGTGTTCTTGTCCATCGCGCGTGTGTTATAATCGTAATCCAGCCTTACGCGCTTCAGTCTTTGATCTTTTTATTGTTTCCGTTCCTTTTCTCGACCCCAGTCAGCCTCGAGCTCTCGTCGAACCGCCGTCCTTTCTTAGATATTGGTGACGTTATTGTGGAGTGAGTGTATTTAGTTTTTTCCGCCGGTCTTCTGTGTCCAGGTCGGCTTTTACTCAAAAAGGCTCTTCCCGATTGAGTCCCTTCTCCTAGACATAGTTTTTCCCGGTCGCGCGACGTAATTGGTCGCGGTTTGCTCATCGCCGAGAGCTTCTTTGTCTTGTTGGGTCAGGTTTTGTTTGTTCGTAGACTTGCTTCGATCGATGGGCGGCTCTAGGACAGCACGATCACCCCCCGCTAGCATTCTTTGCATGTTTCGATGGCATCGCCTCTCCTTCTCTTTATAAGCATCTTTTGTTGAGTTTTCCATATGTCCACTCCTCTTTCGCTGAGGCCTGGCCCCTGCCGCCTTCTCGTTGCTCAACGAGATCGCAGACTGACCACGTCGCTGCCAGTTGATTCACGTTACCCCGCCGACCCCCTCTTACTCGTTAAAGCAAGTCCCCCGGCTTTGAGACCGCCTTCTTTTCGCTGCCCTGGACAGATTTCTGAGTACTCTCCCTTTTCCTCCCGATCCTCGGCTGGTGACCCCCCCGGGTTTCACGATTTTCCTTACTTCTCTTTTTCTAGGACGGTTGCGGCCCCCCCCCCCTCCTTCTCTAAGCCTGCTAGTCCCCATGCAGATTGAGGTCCCACTAATTCTTGCGTTCATTGTCGTTCGCCTCGCCGTGCTGCTGGCTCGGCGCGGTGAGCCCCCCCCCCCACTTTTTGCCCCTGCCCACTACCTGAGACGCTGTGCCGCGAACACTGCTGGTCTTTGCTACCCCGTTTTGAATCCGACTCTCTTTTAGGGCACACCCTATACGCCCCCCCCACATCCCCCCGACCCCCCCCCCCCCCCCCCCCCCCCAGAGCCTTTTTGCGGTAATCTCGGGGTGTATTCCATACAGTGCTTCAACTCTGTATAGTCCCGATGACGCTACAACCGTCCGACTGATTGCGTTTGGTGCGGTTTTTCGCTAGCTTTTTTTTCAGTCGCCCGGGCTCTTCCTGTCTTCACAAACATAGTTGCATTTTGCCTAGTCAAGCGAACTTCTCCCCTGCCGCTTTGCCCCTTTCTCCGGTAATATTTTCTCCTTCCAGGTTCTGTCCCCCGTGAGGCTTGGCTCACCTTTGTTGTGAGGATGCACTTTTTTCTGTCCTTTCGTGTTTGCTGTGTTCCGATTCTCACGAGGCCTTTTTGCGACAGTTCCTCACCTTTCTCTTGTAGTCGATCATTCCAGGGCAAGGCCTTGTAAGCCCCAGCGTGGATTGATGTTTCTATTTCCGGCCTACTGGTGATTCAGTTGTTTTGTCCCCGTTCGCTGCTCGTCATGGAGATCCAGGCCGTCATTTTTTCCGCCGGCTGGCCCCGCTCCCACGGTCCCACAGCCGACCCCACCCCCTCTGATGAGGGCGCTCCCCGTTTCTGTAGTCCGTGATCTTCGCCTTCCGTGCCAGTCTCGATGGAAAGCGGTGGTTACCTCAGGAACCGTACGTACCCATGATCCTTTTTTTTTATTACCGCATTTCGAGTCTTGCCCTATATGCGCATGACCCCGCTTTCCCTAGGCAGACAGTTCCCCACACTTGATGCGCGAATTTACTGGTCCCAGCTGGTCGAGGGAAAAGTCCTGCTTTCAGCCCGGTTCCACGAATGGTGTCCAGTCAAACCGTCTGTGTGACGCCCCTACCTTCTTTTCTTTTTTCCTTTTATTGTGGAGCACGAAGGCCTTTTCTTCCTTTTCCTCAAGGTTCTTTTCCGTGTTCCTATCGACTTCTTCAACTGCGCCTAGCGACGGATGTAAACGTTTTTTAACCTTCTACCAGACCGCGATTGCGGCTGAGGAGGAGGACTTTTCTTCCGCGCTTTTTCCCATTTCTTTTTCCCTCCGGGATCAAAATCAGCGGCTTTTGGCCCCGTTTTGCGACTTGGGTCGGCCCTTCCTCGTCCCATTTCTAGTTGACTACAAAAGATGCTAGGACTCGTGTGTACGACCCCCGTTTCCCGTCCCTTCTTTGTTTGCCCAGCCGGCGTCCCTTCCGGAGAGGACTTTTTCCTGAATTGTTTGTGCCATTTTCAGAATCCCTCCTTCGGGACCCCCCTTTAGATCTGCGAGGCCATCAGTGGCCCCCTTAGTTCCCCCAACTAATTTCCCTTTATTGATGACTCGTTCCCCCCCCTTTCTATCAGACCTCCTCCGTCTTAAGAAGGGAGTCTATGCGGTTTTGGACCGACAGACTTCCATTCTCCTGGCGCCTCTTTGCGGCCTCAGTCATGTCGTAATACCCCCGTCTCCAGCACCGTGCTACGCACTTCCCGAGTCCCTGGTCTTAGGCGTATTTACATGTACCAACTGATTCACGCCTCCTACTGAACCGATGCGTCCACTTTCCGTCGCCCCGATCGGCAAGTCAGGTTCTGTCCCCGTCACTGTGACGACCGCCCTTTTTCTTGACGTGATAGTTAGAAATGACTTTTCTCTGTACCCTTTCTACCCCGTCGGCACACTTTTGTTCAGGCGGAGCGCTGCTCCTTGCGTGCCGTTCGTATCCCCTGGGTCCTGAGATTACCTGGTATCACCTTTAGTCTCTTCTGTATGTTTTTCACCATTTCTGGTTTTCGCGATTAAGACCTCTTTCTGGTACCGAATTGTTGCTCAGACACCTAGCCGGTACTCGCGCTCCTGTGTCTTCAGGGATCCTTGTACGAACCTTATCATGCGGTTTCCCCGACCGGCGTTCCCCTTGTTTCCACATTTTTTTTAGCGGGTTCCGTTTGTCATGACCCCGAGCTTATCAGATCCGTTATGTATCCTGGCGCGCAGCGTAAGATCATGGGTGATAATTCATTTTAACTCATCCGCGTTCTCCCATATTGACGACTACCCTTTTTTTTTGTCCGATTCTCCTTGGTCTTCACCTCTTTTTGGTAGTTTTGGATGAGAGATGCGACGTCATGTCCCTGTTTTTCGTTTGATTCTCGGATTGTCATCTCCCTAGCTGTGCTTGTTGGACTGTCTCCCTTAGCACGTCCCTGGAAGTTCTCAGTTGATGCGCCCCAGGACACCCGCGGTCCGTTCCTCATGCCTTTCCTTCTTACACGCTACTAGAGTTCGGTGTGAAAACAGCTGTGGCCGCCGTTCACACCCACGCACCTACCACCTGTTTCACTTTCCCTCTCTCACAGGTGGGAATGCACCTCATCTACGTCTTTTCCTTTTCCAGGCCGGCCTCTGCGTTTTCCCCCTAGTTTACAAGACACACACGGTCCACTCTTGTTTCTAACCCTTGCACGCATACTCTCCGTCTATTAAATTCCTTCGGGAGTTGTCGTCGCCCCATCACCTATGGAACATTACTGTCTTCCGTCCCCTCAGTTATGACGTTATCTCGCGGCAAGATCGCCTGCCCGCAGTATGCGCTGACGCCTGATGCACTTCCTTCTCTCTCCTTCATTTTTTCGGCGCCTCAACGCGACAGATTACTTCTTTGGCGGATAGTGTGGCGAGCGTCCATTAGTTACTCTTCGAGGGATGCACACTGATTGATTATGCGCGCTAGCTCCTATCCTTGACAGTGTAACTGCAAGCTCACCTCACCTTATAAGGGAAGTTTGGTTCCGTTGCTGCCCTTTCACACCGTGATGATTTTGAAGTGTGGTTCATTCCGTAGTTAGAGCCTTTTTTTCATTCTTTCTTTGGTGCCCACACACCTTCAATCTACGTAGGATCAGCCTCGCCGACTGAATTCCGACCCCCCGTCTCGTCACCCTTACGCCTCGCTCCTGCCGCGCTCGATGTATAAAAGGGGTAAGACGAGGCACCTCCCCGCCGAGCCATGCTTGTTGTCCGTCTTTCCCTGTTAGGCTGAGATTTTTTTCTCTTCTCTTCTACCACGCGCAGTAACCCAGCCTGCGTCTCCAGCCCCGCTCTGACTAAGCAAGGCACCCGTAGTCTGTTTTTTTTCTACGTGGTTGACCCGTCGGACAGGTTTTTCCACGATACCTTTCTAGATTTGTTTCTCAAGTCCTGTTTGCGAGTGTCATACTTACCACCTCCTTCCTGTTACGCTGCGCCCCCATCTCCCTTTTCAAGTGCTCCCTGACCAGTCCTCACTGGACCCACTTTCTCTTGTTTTTTTCCTTCGTCGAGGGCCGCGGCCCCTCCTTTCTGGCCTCCTCTATTCGGACAATGCAGAGTTCTCCCCGGCCACCCAGGATTCAGGGAGTTTCCCAGTAGGTTACACGCCCCATTGAGTATTGGCCCTATTGCTCCCGTAGCATTTCGTGACCCCTTTGCCGCGTGTATTTGACCTGGGTATTTTTTATTGACGTGCGTGGGTACGGACCGTTCCCAAGAGACCCAAGCCCTATGTAGTGCCCGTTCTGTTTGCGAATCTTTCCGGCGCGCCATCAGCTCCCGCGCCTAGGTTTTGCCTCCCACCCTGACCGATCATCCACCTCCTGGCAGAGAACATCGCTGTACCGACTCCGGCCTCGTGCACGTCGAGCCATATGTCCCTACGTCCCCCTGGTACCATCTGCCTTTTTTACATAGACTGATTCTCCTGTCTGCGTTGCCATCGTGCAAATGCATGTGCAGCCCTGGCGAGTGGTTTTCATTGAATGTGCGCGCAGTGTCCTCCACGTCGCCCCAGAACGGCCGCTTTTTCCTGTCTTCCCCCTCGCCAACTTCATTGGCTTCGCTTCCTTTGGACTTAGCCGCTCTATTACCCCTTCCTTCGCATGTGATGATGTCGCGGCTGTGTGTCCCCCGCCGCCCCCCCACAACCCAGACAGAAAGGGTGTGATTGGTGTCACAACTCTTAAATCCTTGGTCTTGTATGACGGCCACAATGCACTTTCGTTGCACACCTATGGTGTACCTGGGCACGACGTGTTATTTCTTTTGGATTGCGACCTAGACGAGCTATTCTCCGGCGCATCGGATCCCCAGCGTTTTCCCTGAGAATAGTGACCGGCAGGACGCCCTCCCACCAGGGACTAGTCCTTTGTCCCTCGATTTCTTGCAACCTGCCCACACCCGTCTTTCTCTGGTCCCGGTGGTCTAGGGTACCCTGGTACGGTGAATCGGAGTATGTTTTCTCCCTCTTGTTCCCTGGGGCGAACCCCTCTCGTTCTCATTTTTGCCGGCTTTTTGTTAACCCCACGTCATGCCTTTTTAGGCGCAAGCGGCGTACGCCCACTGGTCTCTTAGAAACTCGCGAGTCGTCGGTTGAAGACTGCCGGTCCTTACAGCCTGGCCTTTTCGTGTCTCTCTTTATTTGCGCCCATCTGCGTCCCTCGACCCTTTCCCGGAAGGGTCAATCGTGTTAACCGCTGGACGACTAGCTTGCTCGACGCGTGCGGTCTCGCCCCTCATTCGAGGGACCGCGCCGTCCTTTTCTTTGACTCCCCACCGGTGGTCCCTGCGAGCCGTTTTTTCCGCGCGGATCCTGACCCTGGCAGGTTTCGAACTTCATGCCAAAGCATTCGCCTTCGACACCGCATGAGTGGTCAGTGTAGCTTTCTCGTAGTTTCTCGCCCCACCGCACATCCGAGTTGAGACCTGTCCACTACTTCACCATTCCCTCCAGACTTCAACGCCACCACCTTACTTCCACGTCGCGACGAGACAAGCTTAGCCTTTTCCCTTGTTCACCCCCCCCCATTTCCCTACAATTATGACAGACATCCGGTTATCGCGTCGTTTGACTGCCTGTCCCCTCCGGTTCCTTTGTTTCTTTCAGATCTTTCCTTGGGTAAGAGGAGAAACCCTGTGTTCATTTTTTTATCCTCAGCACAGGGATGTCCGAGAGAACAGTCTTCGCCTCCTTTGGACCCTCCCCCTCTTCTACCCCCCCCCCCCCTCATCCTGTCGTTTTTTCTCTGATTGCAACATAACTTCTCTTGATTTGCTCTTAGCGACTCGAGACCCTATCTGCTTTCATTCTTCTACTTCCCAGCCCACTTTTGTATGCCATATACCTTCTACTTCACACCCCCGAAGGACGACACGACCCCCTCCCTCCCGATCCGGCGACGGTTTCATCGTTTTCCGTGACCTTTCCCCCGCACGTAGTCTGCGACCCGTACAGTCTACGAATAGATCCTCCCATCCTGCGTTGTGATGGACCCATGGGTTCACGTAGTTCCCCTTATTTGCCTGCTTTTTTTTTTGCTGACGCGGAATTTACCGGTGGGGCTAGTGCACACCCTATTTCGCCCTTATTAGGCCCCCTCTCATTGTCTAGAATTTCTTGCCATAGTGACACACTAATCGTTTGGCCCATGGTCATCCTCCCTCTACACTTGCCTGGGCGTTCGCCTTTTTATCCCCTTTCTTTCACGTGTAGGCGGACTGAGACCGCAGCTGCACAGGAGGGCTTGTGTAATTTTCTGTTTTACTTTCTCCTGGCCTAGTTAATATAATTGACCTTGTTCCGTCTAGTCCTTTCTCTGGTCCGCCAGCCCTTGTGAAGGCAATTACCTCCGACATGCACAACTCTCCCGACGCGTTGCGCGTTTTCACTTCCCGATTCGCTTTTCCGTCCTTTTCCCCCGGTTCAATCCGTTTTTCGTCACCAACCTTCCCCCCCCTAGGCGACATCGATGAAAGCGTCATCAGTTAGCCAAAGTCCTCTCCAGGTCTTTCTGATCCACGATCCCGACCTTCCAGGTCTGAACAGGGCGCTTCGTATCATACGTTTTTACCTCTTCATCCCTTTTTTTGTCAGATGACGGGGTGGAGTCGCCCTCTTGTCCTTCGCGCTGCCCTCCCGTGCTCGAAGCGAGTTATTCGCCCTTGGATGGTATCGCGGGAAACACGTCGCCCTGTGACGCCCACGTTCTTGCCGGCCGTGCGAGGAGGTTCCCTTCTTTTTCATTCCTTGTCATGTGACCCCTCTATGCCCGGAAGACTCCGTCACACGATCCCCTTCCTCTGTCGACATCTTACGTCTTTTCTAAGGTCCTCGGTTTCTTACCCTCCGTTCCCCCTCCGGGGCGTCGCGACGTCTCGGAAAGTTCCCCTTCATATGGAAGCCTCCCCCTTTTCTTTATAAGCTACCCCTCTAGACATGGTGGCCCCTGGATGGCACTTTGGTCCCCCCCCTGACTCTTCTGGACTTTTTACATTCGGACGCGTTACTTTTTAGGGCCTTCCGGGAACGTTTGAGCGTTCCCCTGTTCCTTCCAGGCCGGCTGATTTCTGTGTTCCACCCCCCCGTAATGGTCCAGCGTTGTATTCGTTTTGCCGCTTCATCTCCTGCTTCCTCAGCAATTTGCCTTTCTTTTTTTGTGCGTTGTTCCCCTCGGCCTCATCCAACCATTTTTTCCTTTTGCGATACTACGCACGTTTTTTCGACCGGAGCTTCCTTCTAGGAGAGGTAGGACTACTTTCCCTCGACTCCTTCCTCCCCCTGTTTCCCCCCCATTGTTTTCTGTTTTAGAAGTGCCCTCTGTTCCTGCTTCTCCGATCTTGGCCGGCAATGATGGTTTTTACCCCCCGAGATCCTTCTACCACCCTCGCTAGTGATTCACCTGTGCGTCTCACTCCACCCCCATGTCTGGTCTTTTATGTGTTGGATTTTCAGACCCGTTCCGGACTTCCCATGCGGACGCCAGGAGTGTTTCCCCACAGCCGCCTGGTTTCCAGTTTACTGGAGTTTTTTGCGGTTCGCGACTTTGATCTTTTTTTACTTTCCTCTCCCTCCATTCGATGGACATGAGTGCCAATGAGAATACTCCCCACGATTGCTGTCTATCCTTCTTGGCTTCACACCCCTTCCGCGCCTTTTGCGAGAGTGAGCGTACCTGGCGTGTTGTTATCTTACACCTCGTCCTCCCTCCTCGCCTCTTTGGCCCACAACGAGGTGGTCCTTTTATTGCATGCCCGTTAAGACAAGAATCGTTGTTTCCCTTGTGCTCTCGATCCTTCTTAACCCCTTCGGACTTTTCCCTGGCTCCTCTCCTTTCCCTCTTTGTCTCTCGTGGAAGAGCTTCCATTAATAGGCCCCCTAATCCCTGAGTAACTTCGGTTTGCACGTTCGCCATTTCGCGCTTCCCCTGAAATCGACGTCAGGTTTGTGGACTTTCCCCCTCTTTTGGCTTCTCTCGGATACTTTTCCCTATTTTTTCCTTCTCGCCATCAAATCTTTTTCTGGCACGAACGGCGATCCCTCAGCATCCCGATCCCCCCTTGCGTTTGATGTCGATCGCTTGCTGTTCTATTCCCCCGCCCCCCCAGTTGGCGTACGTTTTGTCGTCCTTACCCCCCCTTTTCTTTCTCATTGTTGAAGTTATCCCCCCATGGCGTCATCCCTATTATCGAATCTTCAATGGCGGTCCCTTTCGCCTCTAGCTACGAGCCGTTTGAATGGAGACTCTCCTCTAAAGGAGAACAATGCCTTTGTCATTCTTCTTCCTGTCACCCTACGAGCCAACTCCGCATTTGCCGGCGATGCCTGTGGGAGACGTTAGATCATCTTATCTTTACTCCTCTACTTTGAATATATGTTTCCTCCCACCCTTCTTCGATTTTCGTTTTCTGTTACCCCGCCGAGCTGTTTGTTTTTTTGCCGTAACTGCAAAACTTTCCATTTCTCCGCTGGTGCCTCTGTCTCTTTCGGATCGGTTCTCTTCTCCCCCTAGCTTCCTCGCCGTCTTCCAGAGAAATCACCTGGAATGACAAAGCCATGCATCACTCCACACCTTGGACGGGTAACCGGTACGGACCCTTCTCTGCACTTTTTCGCAAATGCAGGTACCTTTTTTTTGAATCCCCTTCTCCCCCCCCTTCCTTTCTCCCGCGCCGTATGGCCGGAGTATCGCATTTCTATCTTCGTTGTAGTAATGCACTTTAAGTAGGGGACTCGTTCGAGCGGAACGCTCTCCTCTCAGAAGCGCCTGCGGGTTTTTGCTTTTTCCTTTTCTGCCCCTAGTCTCCTTTCTTCGGTTTCTTGGCCCCCCAGGGTCCCCCCCTCTCCAATTGATTACCTCTTGTGCGTGACAGAGGACGGTTTCGTTTCCCCCCGTCCCCTATGATTCCTCCTCGCGTTGTAGACTCGCCGTCGTCGTCGTCCCTTCTTTTTATCCCGTACTTTTTGCTTCGTATTTGTTTGTGAACGCTGACTGTTGCCCTCCCAGTCAACCCACGTGTTAAATCCTTGATCTTTATTCCCCCTCCCCTATCACCCTGATGGCACTTGTGGCATACTCACACCCCCTTTTTGCCTCCCCCTTTCTGCACGCCTACGACTTCGCATCCCCTCCATGCACGCCTCGCACGCGACTCCCACTTGCAGCACCATAACGATTGTGCACACCGGGCCCTACCATCCGCACCGTGGCTTGCAGGTAGGCAGGTAGTCCTGGACGGCCGCGACACTATGTCCTTTTTTTACCCCGTTTCCCCCCCTCACGATTCCCCCCCCCGTATTTGGTGCCCCTCGCCCTGGCCCAAGCGCACGCATAACAGCCAGGTTCACTATTTCCTTTGTTTGTTTCATTCTGTCGTGTGTTACAGTTTGGTTTTTTTCCCCTGATCCCTTTGTTATTCAGCTTGTGTACACACCCTACCTTTTTTCGTCAGACAGGTCTTTATTATGCCTCCGGTGAACCCCGCTCTATTAAATCACGAGGCGGGTCTCCGCATGTTCGTCGACCACTTGAGACGCCCGTAGACCTCATGGAGATTGTACCCTTGTTTCCCCTGACGATGGTATGGGGTCGCACCTTTTGGTCCCTTCCCCTGTCTGCCTGACCGCCACCTAGTCGCAATTACCTCAGTTATTACACACCGTTTTCCTGCATTTTCCGTATCGGCGAACTTGTTGCCTGCCTTTTTTTTCCCCTCCCCCCTCCCAGCGTATTTAAAGTTACCCCTGTTCTCACTTTTCCCCCGGGGCTGAAGCGTAAGCAAACTGCCTGAACACCCTGAAATCTGCCCTATTTCCTTCAGCGCTAACCAGCTTTGCTGAGACCGTTTCCTCTCAGGCATTCCTCCCCCCCGGTAGCCGAATCCTCTTCATTACCCCCTTTATCCTCTGTCCGCTCTCTATGAGGTCACCTTATACTCCATGGTGAAACCATTTCTATATTTCAGTACTGCAACTAGTTTCATACCCCCACCGCCGCGCTCACTTTTTTCCCTCCTAGTCTGTAGCTGAGCCCCTTTTCCCCGAGTCCTTACGTGAAAGGGGTGCTCCGTAATTGTGTGGCGTCAATGTACTGGTCTCCCTTTTGCAGAAGTTTATGGGCCGGTTTTCCCCTTCCCCTGTGTTCGTATGTACAGGACACGTCTTTATTCCGGGCCAATGGCTCCTGCCATCCCCCTTTCGTTCCTTTTGCTTCCCTTTCTCCTGACTGCCCTTCCTCTGCGTTACTTCCGCTGCGAAGCTCTTTCTCTTGTCGGCTGCGATATTACACGAAGCTCCCACAACCTTCCCCGCACGCGCCACCCTGCCGATTGCAACAAATTCACCCTTCCATCACGACCCCTTGTCTTTTTAACCTCACAGAGTATTTTTCAGCACTTTTAAGGAGTGAGCTTTTGAGGCTTGCCCCCGCTCTCCCGTTGTTTCGCGGCTTCGCGCGAAATGCACGTCTCGCTCCTTTTTTTTTTTTTCAGAAAACCCCCTGATTTTATGCGACTCGCCTCGCTCGGCTGAGTAAAGCCTCCTAGAACGCAGCAAGACGCCATTTCGTCCTTTATCTTATTTACATTTTTGATCTCGTTTGACCCCCTGATTCCTTTTGTAGTCACCTGGACTTGTTGCGAGCGTTCCCCCCCTGAAGCTTTTTGCCCGGTAGGTCAAGTTTCTCCGTCCGTCCTCTTTTTATTGGGTTAGCTGCCATCGCTCTTTCTGTATTTGTTCCGATTCGACTCCCCTGCTCTCTGAGGAATTTTTTTCCCGGCGTTTCTTCCTGGTACCGCATTCTGACACGTCCATCATTCCTTTCCCCTAGAAGCTGGTCACCTTTTATCAACGTCAGATTATTTGCCCCCCGTATTCGTTCCCCCTCCGGCGGTCGGGACGACTCAGACATCTCTCGCCCCCTTCTTTTTCTGCATCCGTTTTCGAGTTTCAGCACGGTAAAGCCGCGTGCCAAGCCGTAACCTCCCTCCCTTCGCCCCGCTTGGACCCCAGTCCACGTTCCGTAACGAGACGTCGCGCCACTAGTGCGTTGTTCTGTTCCTCGACGACTCTATGTGTCTCCCGGTCCTGCTGGTTGTGCGTCTTGTCGTGTGTACTTTTTTGGCAGTTAGCCCTTCTTTTGCGTTTTTTGCTTGTTCCCTTGAGTATCGTTGAGCCGATATTGGCGCGTCTGTCCCTCCTACTCACTTTCTCCCCCGTCTACTTCTCACCTATATATTTTAATCCATCTTTTTTGTTCTGTTTTTGATCCGGTTTCGATTGCGGAAGACTACACTCCCCCCCTTTTGTCAGTTCTCTCCCCGCGGCGCCCACCCTTCCTCATCAATTGCGCCGTCTCCACCCCCCTCTCCCTACACCCCTTTTTCCTTCTTCCTCCCTCCTCCTTCCTCCCTTGCGTCTTTCATTAGTCTCTCGCATTCCCCCTCTTTTCTATAGCACCGGACTCGCCATCCCCAGTAACCTGCGCTCGGTTTTTTTTTTTTTGGGACCTGATCCGTTCCCTTTCCACCGGCGGGAATTCCGTTTGGGGATCAACCATCCTTTTCTCACCCGACCCTATAACGTGTTTCCAGTCGGGAAGTCGCGCCCTAATCTCTTGATTACTGTCACGCGAGGGTTTTTCCACGCGGCTTTTCCACTTCGGCGGTACCAGGCGCCCGCCTCCCTTCCGCGCGTCCCCCTCGACGACGGTCTCCCTCTTCACCCCCCCTCTCTTTAATCTCCTTCACCCCCTGGCTAGGGACTGGAGCTACGACTCCTTTATTTTCGCCTTTGTTATGCCGGTTTAGCCAATTCCCCTCACGGTGCTTTCCTTTTGCAAGACCCGATCCATGCCCCTCACCTTCCGTCCTCGCTTTGCGTTGCCCGTTGTCGTCTCTTTTTGTTGTCTAATTTCGGTCCGTTTTAATAGAGTGGTGAGGCGTCTAGGCCCCTCCGCGAGAGTACCCCTGTTGATAAAGTTCGCCCCCTCTACCGGGTCCCCCCTTCGGTCTCAGGCTCCTGAATTCCCGTTCCTGGACTTTCGGTAGAGGCAATTCTTTGTCCGTGCATTCGGCAAGTTTTTCCTGGGTGGACTTCTTGCAGTTCTTGTTGCACTGTCCTCATCGCTCTGTCCGGTTGACGTCTCCTTCTCCTCCTCTTTTCTCTCCGTCCCTTTAGCAGTAGGCGCTTTGGCTGGTCTGGCCCCCCGTCGTCGGAATTGTCCTAGCACAAGATTTTTCTCATAGAGCTTCAAATCCTTCTGGGCCGCCCTTTGAGGTTCCTTTCTTCTCCCCGGTTCCTCCCCCCCTCACCAACGATGAGATGTGCGGCGGACGTCCCGTGGGAGTAGATTGTGCTCGGCCCTCCTTTCTTAGGTTGTTCGGATCGCGGGGTTTGCACCCCTTTACATTCTTCGAACACTATTTCGCAATTTCCTTGCTTTTTCCCCCTCTTCCCTCCCTTTTCCTTTACAGGGACTCTCTTCCCATGTCACATCCCTTTTTTGTTGGCCCAGTGTACCAGCGGCACTGTCCTTACTCTTTTTGGGCCTGGCTCCGGTCAATCTCTTTCCTTCTTGCGCTGGCGCTTCCTCGAGACTATTTCCCCCTCCCTTTTCCCCTGTTTATTTCGTTGTCGACTACTGTTCCCACACGATTTCACACCAAGTAGCCTCGTTTCCGGCATGAACTTTTTGTTAACCTCTGATTTCTCGCTGTTTCGGCGAGATTTCGTCGCTGTCCTCTCCTTGTCTCCCCACCCCGGGAACAGGGTTCCCTTCTGTGTGCGCCAGTTTTGGACGTACAGGCCCGGCCTATCTCCGATGTTTTGACCTTTACATCGCTCCATACCTTCCTGTGCCCTCCCCTTCTGGCTCCTTCAGCCCCCAATTCTTATTTTAAGGATCGTTATTCCCCGTTCCCCCCGGTATGGTCGTACTCCCCAACGAACCTCTTGTGTGATGGTCCTTTTTTTCAATGCGCTGGTCTTCTACGCATAGCTTTCATTCCAGTTCATCTCAGACGGCTGAACTTTCCCTCTGCTTTTCTGCCAGACTTCGACCTACCCGTGTCTTGACCTTTGCCTACTCCTCTCCCCTCTTCTCTCAGCGCTGCCCGAATATTCGTCTGCCAGTTTTGTTCGTGTTAGCAAAGTACTCCACTTCTTTCTGTTTTCTTACTCTCGAGTTTCTCGTCGGCCTTTAGTCCTTGATAACCAAGTTCACGTGACCATTTCCTTTTTTTCCAAAAGTCGGCAGCAACCGATCATTCTCCGGGACTCTTATTATTGCGACCTGACCGACGACAACCCCTCGTCCCTCGGGTTTGAGGCCTAATCTTTTTCCCCATCGCGTCAATTTGATCCTGTTTGTTTGATCCCCCCCTAGGTTTACTTTCTCTTCTTTACCATTCTTGTGCCCCCCCCCCCCCTCCGCCCGTACCTAACTTCTTACGCCTGAAAGTGCAGGTAATACTCAGGCTTTTTCCTTCCTCTATGGCTCTCTATCTGTCCGTCGGTAACCTACCCTCTTTCGGACTCCAACGGCGCTACCCCTTCCCTCTACAACGCCGACTACTCCCGGTGGGTTAGCACTTCGGTCGAGCCGATAGTCGCTCGCGTTCCCATCGCCAACCATTTTCCCTGCGACTTGTCGCGTATTTTCTTTTGTCCTGTCTTGGGGAGTGCAAACACTTTCCCTTCCCGTTGATGACTCCTCTCCCACCTTTTCCCTTCCGGTCTCGAGCCCGCTTCCCCCCCCCCGAACTCT